>Ga0209597_1000132_pt1 | contig 47627 bp, 9 predicted proteins | sample M_140625_MF_Meta_FD_187316 | JGI IMG/M metagenome (GOLD analysis project Ga0209597, IMG submission 187316) | Freshwater microbial communities from Lake Montjoie, Canada to study carbon cycling - M_140625_MF_MetaG (SPAdes) (version 2) | ecosystem: Environmental > Aquatic > Freshwater > Lake... | reverse complement strand
GTTTTACAATTGAAAGAGAAGAATATAGAGCAACTGCTGATGGGCAGATTGCTCAAGGAGTTTATAGATTACACTATGGAACTGACCAAGAGTTATCAATGATGCTTGCATGGACTAATAGTTATAATAAGCAAGTAAGGTTTAAATGTGGTGTTGGTGCTTATATAAATACTAATGGAACCGTGATGGTATGTGGGGACATGGGCAACTGGGCAAGAAAACATACAGGAACAGCTGACACAGAAACAATAGCTACAATTACTGATCAGGTAACCAATGCTCACATGTATTATAATCAATTAGTATCTGATAAAAATGTTATGCAAACTATCAGTATGACTAAAAGAAAACAAGCACAGTTACTAGGAATACTATTTGCTGAATATCAAATACTTACTACTGAACAAGCTAGTATAGTAAGACAACAGATGGATAAACCAAGTTATGTGTTTGCAGATAATAATAGTTTATGGGCATTCTATAACTATGTTACTTTAGCTTTACAGCAATCACATCCTAAAACATGGATGGAGGATCAGAGAATATTACATTATTTTATTAATTCTGTAAATAATTTTCCAGTGTGCAGTCAACCTGCACAGGTCCCTGTAGAAGAAGTTATAGTTACTGAAGACACTGAAGTTAATTTTAATTTTAAAGATGTTATAGAAGCAATTGATCCTAATCAGATTAGTTTGTTAGATCAGATTGCTGACATGGAAGCTGACATAATGGATGAAGACATTAGATATGCTGCAAATAATGAAGAAGAAGTTATAGATGAAATAGAAGTAGAAGAACTTACTCTACAACAACCTGAAGAATCTATATTGCAATATACCGATAAAGATGGTAATACATTTGAGTCTATAGAATTTCATAATGCAGCTGTAGAATCTTCATTAGAACCTACACCAGAAGAACATGAGTTGTATGAAGCTGATTTAAATACATTAGAAACAATTGTAGAAGAAATTACTTTACCTAAACCTAATGTTCATACAGGAGCTGATTTTGATTTAGATTTTAGTATTTCTAATACAGAAAGTAATAAAGAAGAAGACACTATGTCTGACTTTTTTTAAGAACCTGTTTAACAGGATTAATGTTTATTATCAAACTAGGGAAGAGCAGAAATGCTTTTCCCTTTTTTTTTTAACGTCCTAATTTACTTGAACTATTTGCTAAGTTTTTAATTCCTGTTTCAGGATCACCCGTACTACCTGTAAAACCAATAGTTTTAAGAATATTATTTATAAGTTTATAATCTCCTTCTTCTTCCCAAGGATATGGTCCAGCATCTCTTTTATATTTAGCTGAATCTTCTCCAGTTAATCCATTAAAAATATTAGCTCCAATTTCTCCATATAAAAGCACTGTGTTTGCAAATACAGAACTTGTAGAAGTGAGCATTTTACCATAATCATCTCCTCCAAAATTAAGACCCATTATTTTAGGTAAAGGTATAAAAGCTGTAGTTTCTGCATTTACTCCTTGCATTAACAATAATAAATGATTTATCATATAACCTTGAGTATCATAACCTTTAGTACCAAGAGCTTCAGAACGTTCTCCTATTTTTTTCCATTTATCTTCATCATCTTCATCATAACCAAATAATAAAGCTGTTAAAAGTGCAAAACTTGTAATAAAAAGTGACTCAGCTGCAAGTTTTTTTAAAGCTATTTTTTCATCAGCACGTAAATATTTAGCTTTTTGTCCTCTGCTTTTAATCATTTCCCACATAGCAGAAAATGCAGTTAAATAGTATCCTTTTACAGTTTTACCAAGTGCCCAATCATAACGAGGCATAAATTTTGGTGTTAGTTTACCTTTTTCCCATATAACTTCAGAACCAAATCTATTTACAAACATTGGAGTAAACCATTTTCTCATAAACATATATAATCTATATAAAGTATATTTGTTACCTTCTGGTTGACCCATAGAATCATATGCTCCAAATAATGCTCTTGAAGTTCCTTGTACTTGATTTCTAAACATATTAAAACCTTCAGCTTTTGCAATTATAATTTCATCACCTTCAGCTAATTCTAAAACTGAACTAATTTTATTTTTTGCTATTAACTCTTCTTCAGTTACATTGTATTGTTTAGCAATTGAAGCTAAAGTTTCTCCTTTAACAAAAGTATGATAAACATGTGTATTATTCCATTTAGGATGTATTCCTTTTTTTAATGTAATTATTCCTTCAGAATTATTTTCCCAAGCATCTACATAATGTATTAATTGAACAGTGCCATCAGGCATAGTCATATCAACTTTTTGTGCATTTAAAAATGAACCAAATAATGATAATGCAACTTCCATTTCACCAAACTTTCTATGCATATATAGCCATTCTGCATCAATTAAGTCTTTATATAAACTTCTTGAAACTGAACGACCCATATTATCTTTTGTTCTAAAAGCAGGATCAAACATTTCTATTAATTGAGTAGTAAATGCTGGAGGACCTACTGCATATATTCCTTTTTTAGATGACCAATTAATCATTGATTTAAAAGCCCATGATCTACCAAATGCTAAATCTTTTAATCCTATATGTTCATTTCCTGATGCTTCAATTATTAATTGAACCATTCCACTATATTTGTTTTTTAAATCAGCAGGTATATTAATAGCTAATGAAGCCATAGCAGACATTTTTTGCATTCCATTTAGCACAGCTGTTATTTTTGGATAGTTTTCACTAGTTTCAGATTGATGTACACCATAAAATTCTCTTTCAAATAAAGATTTAACTTGTCCTAATACATTATTTTCTGAACCTTTTTTAGTTACATTTTCTAAAACACCATAAGCATTATATATATCTCTTCTAAATTCATTTTCTGCTTTAGGTTGAGCTTCAGAACTTGACAAAGTTTCAATTAAAGATTTCATTAATGGTAAATTCTCTTCTAATACACCATATGTTTCTAATGATAAAGAATATCTCATTAAACTTTTAAATACATCTGGAGAAACTACATTAGGTTCTAAATTATATAATCCTGATACAGGTATATAATTCATTTTTTGTCCAAAAGCATCTGTATTTACTAAATTGTTTTCAGGATTATAATTAAAATTATTTTCAATATTTACTTTAGACTGTCCAAACATTTGTTTAAAAAATTCTGTTGTATTTGCTTTTATTTGATTATATCTTTCAGAAGCATTTCCACTTTGTAAAACATCTAATTTAGAATCAATAACATATCTAGGAACATCTAAATATAATTTTGTTACATTAGCTTTATTTTCTTGACCTTGTAAATGATATTCAGTAATTGCATTTAGTAATTCAAAAGTTGCACTATTAGATCTTTTTAAATCAGCATATTTTTTATTCATATACTTATCTGTTTTTGCTCCTTTTGATGTACCATCATACATTTTTGGTAAAAAATTACCTTTATTATCTATTATTTTCCCAATATAAGTGTTTTTATCTTCTTCTGTTAAATTATATGGTAATGTTCTATATTTATCTTTTACATTAAAAACTGAATGTCTTATATTTGGAACACCCATAATTAAAATTTCTTCTCCTGTAGCTTCATTTAATATTTTAGTAGTTTTAATTAATGAAGGATCCGATGGAACAGTAATATTATTAACTACTGTTCTTTGATATTTATTTACATAATCTTTTCTTGTAATGTCAAAAGTTTTTTTAGTAACATGGTTTAATATAAACCATTCTTGAAAAGACTCATCATTAGCTACAATATCATAAAATTCATCTGAATTAATAAATGCATCAACATCATCACTTAATATTTGAGTATTAAGGTATTTTGATAAACGAAAGTTTAATTCATCCATATAATAATCAGTAGGTAAAGTAGCAGATGAATCACCTAATTCATTATAAATAGCATTTAACTCAACAGTTTCTTCAATTGTAAGCCCTTTTCCTGATGATTTTTCTAATAAATATAAATATCTTTTTTCTTCATCTTTTGTTAAGGTTCTTTTTTTAGCAGAAAGAACATAGTTTATTAATTCTTCACTTTCAGTTTTAGATAAACCTCCTACATTTTTATTGTTAAATCTATAATCATTAATTTTTTGTTGTAAGTCTTTAATTTTTTTTATTTTTTCAACACCTAATGCTTTTGGATCAGGTTGTCCTTGTTCATCTTTATATGTATATATTAAATCACCAATTTCTTTATAATTAGTACTTACATTAAAGTCAGATTCAGAAACTTTCATTTTTTCTTGTAGTTCTGATAATCTTGTTAATAATTCTGATCTTTTTTCATAATATTTAGGATCATAAACAAGTTTGGTGTTCATTTTAATCCAATCTTTTAATTTTACATTGTACTCATCACTATTAATTTTTACACCCTGTGTTATTAATTGATTTATAAATTCATTATATCCTTTTTGTAATGAACCAGGAACAGCAACATATTCATTAAAGTCTTTAGTTGCATTTCTATGTTCTCTTAAAAGTAAAGCTTTACTAAGATCATAAATTTCATTTGCTTCATCATCTATTTTAGGAGTACCATCTTCATAATACAATGAATAAAGAGATTGATACTTATGCCATGCTGCATCAGTAATAGTATAACTTTCAAATCTTTCTAATTCATTATGCAATTTATTTGATTCTGCATTAAACTCATCTAAAGCTAATTTTCTATCTAACCAAGCTAACTGACCTATTTTTGAGTCTTCAAAAATTTTATCTTTTTCATAGTATTCAGGAACAAATTCTCTGTTCATGTAATCTTCATTAAAAGTTTTTAATTCTAACTCAGCTTTTTTAAGTTTATCAACATCACCATCTTTACGTGCTTCATCTACATTAAACTCTAAATTATCTAAATCATATCTCCAACCATTTCCAAAAGCATTTAAAAAAGTATAAACTTCTCTTTTTTCCATCTTATTAGTTTCTTTATTAAAAAAAGAAACACTATCTAAGTCAGAAACTAAATTTAACATGTCTCTTGAATTCCATTTACTAAATTCACTAATTTTTGGTAAAAGATTTTGTAATTTATTTCTAAAAGATAAAGATGCTTTCCACATTCTCTGTTCTGCTTCTTTTTTCTGATTATCAATATAAATTGCTAATGAACCTACTATAGGACTATTACTAGAACTATAACTTTCCATAAATCTATTTAAAATAGAAACATCTTTGTATTTACCTTCTAATGTTTTAATTATTGTATCTTCATTAATTATAAAATAATTAAATCTATCAATTATTTCTTTAATATATTTTTGCTCAACACCTTTATTTGATAATTCTTCTAAATCTTTTTCAGTAATAGTATTATTTTTAACTTTATTAAAAAAATCATTAAATTCTGATTCTGTTAATTTACCATCAATAGCTGATAATAAATCTTTATTTGCTTGAACAGTAACAAAATCACTCATATATTTTGTATTTTCTACAAAAAAGTTAATTGAGTTAATTTTAGAAATTTCTACTGCAATTTTTTCCCCACGTATAATATTTAAATTTATTTGACTTAATAATTGTGAAAATGGATTTGTATTATCTACTACAAAATCTTTAGTAAGAATGCCATCAATATCTGATAATGATTGATACCATCTAGCTAATGCATTTCTATATAAACTTAATAAGTAAATATCATCTCTAGAACCAAAATTTTTCTTTTTCTTAAGTTTTTCTAAATTTTCTATAATTATATTAGTAACATTATTAGTTACTTCTAAAGAGTTAACTAAAGATAAAGCACGGTTATTTAAATCTTTTAATCTTGCAGCTTCAGCATCTAATGCATTATCTAATATAACATCAATAGAATTATTATTAGACTTTAAAATAGTTTGATATGTTCTTAATGCTTTTTGTACAGCTGGAATTAATTTATTTGTTCCTTTTTCTATAAAACTTTCTAAAACTATTTTTTTAGTATTTTCATTAGTTCTATGTTTTCGAGCCATTTCTAATATTGATTGATTAGCAGCATACTGAGTATTAATAGACTCAGTAATTGCTTTTGTAGATGCACTATCAATTAATACTTTAGCTTTTTCTGTTTCATTTCTTAAAAACATTGCAACATCTTCTTCTTTAATATTACTTGACTCAAATACAAAATCTTTTTCTAAAAGCATTTTAGCTAACTTTTCTATAGATGTATTTACATTTAAATCTTTTATAACTTTTTCATTACCAAATACTTTTTTTAATAATAATTTTATTTGATATAATAAATTTTTAATAAAGCTATCAAAACCTTTAGTTTCAATTTTATTTGCTAATATATTAGCAGCATGTGTTTGTAATGACCAAGCTAAAGCTTCTTCTTTAAATTTAATTGAATCTTTTTTAAGCTCCGGATACATTTCAGTTACATAATCAACAATTTGTTGACCTTCTGTAGTTGACTCTAATAGATTAAATAAATTATTAAATAGTTCAGGATTAGATACAGCAATTCCTTGTAACAGGGGGTGTGAAAATTCATGTAGTACTGTATTAATTGATACATTATCTCCTACAGTATAAATTGTACCTGCAAAATAAAATCCAGGTTCACCTTGATATGGAACTTTAGTTCTTTTTAATAAATTAATTGCTTGTTCTTGAGTTATGTTTGCATAATTTACTTTAAGACCTAATGATAATCTTTGACTTAAAACAGATACTATTTCTTTTGCTCTTGCATTTTGTATAGTAGATAAATCAAATTCAAAAGAAGGTTGAATTAAATTTTCTGAATATCTTTGAAATACTATATTATCAAGATCTTTATTAGGTTCAATAGTTAATTCATTAAAAGTATTACTATACTCATCTGTAATTTTTATTATACGTTCTTTACCAAATTGTTTTTTAAGAATATTAAATAAAGTGTTTTCATAAAAAGTATAAATAGGTCTTAAAGCACCAAATCCTTCTGGTCCTTCTATTCTTTCAAGTTCTTGTTTAAGTTGTTTTATTTCTAATTCAAAATCTAAATTTTTTTTAATATAATATGTTTGGTCCCGTTTTACTCTTTTTATTTCATCTTCTATTGTGTCTTTTGACATTATATCAATAACTTGACTTATATTTTGTACACTATCTTCATCAGAAATATTTTCACCATTAATAAATTTATTAAAAATAAGTTTAGCTTCTTTTTCACTATTAACATTTTTTGAAATTTTATTATTACTCCAATAACCATGTGATAATTTTATTTCATCATTATTTATTTTATTTATAAGATATACAGTTTTTTCTTTACTATTATAAATATATCCAAGATCATCTTTTTTTAAAAAATCAGATGTTTTTAATTTTTTTAATAAACTTATTTCTATTTTTTCAACTTGATCATAATATTTTTTATTTGTTTTAATTGATACTTCAATTTTTTTAATTCTATTTTCTTTTTCTTTTTTATATTCTTCTAATGTTGTATGACCTTCAACTTTACTAGCTGTATTACCAGTAGGAAATAATACTTTTTTATATCCTTTTTTAGCACTATCTTGCATTATAGATTTAACAAAGAATGTTACCCAGTTATTGTCTTTATTTAGAAGTTGTAGGAATTGATTTTGAGGAGACTTGTTCTCATTCATCATAGCAGTTTTTTCATACTCTTTCATCTCTTCAACAGTATCAAAATTTTCTCTATAAAAATCAGGGTCTAATCCATAGTCTTTTGTAGCTAAATCTTTTTTATCTCTACCCTTCTGAAATAAATCAGATTGTATCTCTTGTATTTCTACAACACCTGTTTTCTTATTATACCATACCCTAACCCAACCTATACCATTAGGAGTACTAAACTGTGCATGACCTTTAATGCTAGGTGTAATTAATGGAGTAGATATTTCTAATTCTTGATATTCCCAATCAGGATTTCCCTCATATTTAGATTTACCTTTAGTACCACCTGGAGCTGATAGATTAGAGTAGTATTGAGTATTTCTAGTTGTAGGTTTAAGTGTATTACCATAAGCTAATTGAGCTTTAGAATATTCACTTCTTGAAATTTCATACTTACTTGTAAAATAATTTTCTGTATCTTCAGGATGTTTATAATACTTATTTTCTGATTTATCATAATCATCACCCATTAAATTAAATGAATCAGGTTTTTTATCTTGAAGATTGAGAGTTTCTTCAGCAATATTAATATCAACAGTATAACTATATACAGCAGCAATAGCTACAGCTATTTCATCTTTAGTCATTCCTGGTTTAGCAACTTCTTTAAATAGTTCAAGTTGTTGATTAGATACTCCTTGTTTTTGAAGATCATTTAACCAACCTTGAAGCTTAGAAGTTTCAAAAGTACCTCTATTTATTTTACCTAATGTTTCAACTATCTTTAATGAATAATTAACACTTGGTGTTTTCATAAACATAGGTTGATCTGTATCAGGTCTATTTTCATATTCACTTACAAGAATATCTAACTGAGTAAATAATGCTTCATTAGGGATTGCTCTATATACATTATATGTAGAGTCTCTATAATATGGAGTATCTTTTAAATAAATAGATTTTTGTTCTCCAGCAGAAAATAATTTTTCATCACCAGTTTCTAAATTATATTTAGTTTTAGCATACTCTGTTAAAGTATTATTAAGCTCATTAAATAATGATAAATCAAGAATTTTTCTTACATCATCGGTAGCACCATTTTTAATCAAATAGTCAAGTGAATTAATTTTTGAATTACAGCTCATTATTTTTATATTTTACAAGTAAAAGGATCTTCTTCTAAACCAAAGTTATCTAAAATTTCTTGATCTGAGATGCCTTGTCTATTTTTTACTAATTTTTGCAAGTCTTTATACATTGTAGAACCTGGATTTAAAAAACCAATAGGTTGTTGATATAGTTCTTTTGAAAGATGTATAAATAATTCTTTAGGCATTTCAGTAACACTTCCATAACCTGTACTTAAAAATGCAACAGGTAAACCATCTTTAACTAATGTATTAATTAACTCAAATTGTTCATTATAATAATTAATAATATTGTTATAAAAATCAGATGGTAAATCTTTCATGTTATCAGTCATATTATTTTGTGCTACTGGTAATCCAATAGACATTTCTGATGCAATATTTTTAATAACTGATTTACCGGTTGCTTGTGCCTTATTTTGTAAAATAGCAATTGAAGTTGGGTAAACAAAAGTAACATCAGTATTTTTAGATAAAACATTATTATAGTTAGTTGGATTAAAATTAATATCATCCATTATAAAAACATTAGGATTTTTTGTTTCCATTAAACCATATCTTTCATTTGTTTTAACAACATCTAAATCTTCTTCAGTACTAACAGAAGGTAAAATGTCAGACTTACTTGTTTTTTTCATACTAGATAAATCATCAAGATTAAAGTCAAGTAAATAATTTTGGAATCTACCTTTATCAGTTTTAGATCTATTATTTTCTCTAATAAATCTAGAATATAACATATCTAAAAATTTATTTGCTAAAGTATTATCTTCTAAAGCATTGATTAATTTTTTAGATTCATCATTTACAAGATTTATAAAATCATTATACTGTACAATATTTGTAAAATTAAATTTAGTTTTATTAATACCTGTTTGCATAAATGCATAAAAAGGTAACTTTGAAAAGAAATCACTTATCATAATGTTTTCTGCATCATTGTCTACTTTTTTAATACCAGGATTAGAAAGATCTAATAAATTTTTATGATATAAATTAGATATATCATTAGTAAAATCTTTTTCAGCTACATATAAATTAAACATTGTTTTTGCAGCATTAGGTTCATTTTTAATCTTATTCATAATTGCATAATTACCTTGCAATTCAGTTTTATATTTATTAATAATATTATTAAATTTAACAGCAAATGCTTCTTTAGGATCACTAAACATGTGATATGGATTTAATGTATTTTCTAAAGCTTTATTTGTAATAAATTTTTCATAAGTAAATCTTTCTGCTTTTGTACCGGAAAACTGTGGATACATTTCTTTTATAGTTTTTAATTCAGAATCAAAAGAATATAATTTTTTTATATCAGACATAGAATATATTGATCTTAAGTATTCTCTTTCAGCTACAAATTTTATATATTCTCCTTCATTAGATTTTTTATCTAAACGGAAATGAGAAATTGATAAAGGATACAAACCTCTTTTAAAATAACTATCTTTTTGTTGTGAATTGATATCAAAAACATTTCTAGTAAAGTCATCTTTTATTGCTTTTTCATCTACATATAAAACTTTATTACCTTTTTTATCTTCTTTTACAAATGCACCAAATTTTAATTCATCAACTAAACTAACTGGTATTGTTTTATTAAGAGTATAAGATTTATAAGTATCACTTAATTTATATTTTCTTGCAGCATTTTGGAATAAAAAACTAATCATAGCATTTCTAAATGAATTTTTAAATGCAGTTGTATTATTTTTACCAAATGTTTTAAGAGTATCTTTTCTTATTTGACTATTTTTAGTTATTAAATAACTTGATACAGCATCATTATATCTTAATGGAAATATTAAACTATTAATTGCAATAGATAGTTTACCCATAAAAAATGAACTTATAATACTACTTTTTTGCATAGCATTTACTAAATCAGGTTCTAACTTACTATTAAATTCTAATAATTCTAAATTTGCTTCTGTTTCTTCAACTTCACTACCTGAGACTTTTAATGATGTATCAGGATTAGATGCCATTTTTAATTCAGTTAAACCTGTAATTTGTTGTTCAATTTGTAAAAAATGTAAAAACATTGCTAATGAAAATTCAGTAGATATCTTATCAGGATTTGTTTTAGAATCTTTAATAAGATTATACATTTCCTTTTCAGTAAAATAATCATTATTTCTATTTTCAAATACAGCATTTGCTAACTCAATTCCTTTGTTATATCTTCTTTCATTAGTTGATAATGATTTTGCAGTTTCTGGTCCAAAATATTTTTTAATAACATTAGAAGCAGAATTAAACTTAATTAAATTAGGATCTCCTGGAGATTTTCCTAATACATCAGCATAAGTTGATTTTGCTAAATTTTGTTCTTTTACATACTCTCTTACTAAAGGTTGTGAAACAAAATAAATAGCTTCTTTAACCGGTACACCTGTCTTAATTAAATATAATAATAAAGGTGCAACTTCATAGTTACCTTGAATAAAAAATATCCAAGCATCTTTTTCAACGTCAACCCAACCATTCATCATTTGAGAAAAAACATCTGAGATTTTTATTTTTTTATCAACGTCATATTTATTAGATATAGAAATTAATTTTACACCATCTTTAACTACCTTATTATGTCTTAACCATAACATTGATTTTCTTTCTTTCTCATTATGTAAAAATGTATCTGGCATAGCAGCACCACCATTAGTTTCTATAGAATTTATTATAGTATGAAACTTATTTTCTATTGCTCCTAATCCTAGTGTTCTTTTACCTACAACATTTGATTCATGTTTATATATATTATACAATGCTTCAAATACTCTTGTTGGACTTATAGAAGATTTTTTTGAACCATCTTTATTTTTTTGTTTAACACTTTTATTAAGTTTATCAGAAGACCTATTTGTATAGGGATTATAATCCATTACATATTGTGATAAATCATCAGCAATATCTTTTAATAAATATGTTCCATTAGGAGTTATAAGAGATACATAATTTTGAGGTAATTCTAAAATTCCACGGACACTATCTATTAAATTATTTTGTAATGATTTTTTTTGCATATTTAATGCAAATGCTTTGTCTTCTTGTGATACTGTAGGATCTGCTAAGTATTCTTTAAGTTTATTAAAAGATTTACTATCATTATCTGAAGTAAACATTTGTTCAGGTAATGTACCGTCAGCATTTAAATTTGCCATATATAATGTCAACTTATCAATGTCAAAGTCAGCTCCTGATTTAGCAACTATTTCTGAAGGAGGAATAATAATATTACCGGCTTGTGCAGGTAAAAAATGATAAACTTCCATAAACTCCATAGAGTTTAAACCCTGTACTGGTATTCTAACACCAACAATAGTAACTGCTTTTCTATTTTGACCATCATTTAAATTTAACCACTCATCATTCTTAATAAGTTCATTTAATTTATCAAGAGTTTTAATTTTATTTCCATCAAGATCATTAAGATTAAGTAAATTTTCATAATCACCTTGTATAGCAATCATTATTTTCATTGCTGCAGTTTTACCATCTTTTTGTTTATGATAAGTTGGTAAAAAATTAGACCCTACATATTTTTTTATATCTTCATCAGAACCTAATCTTAATTTAGGTTTTTTAAATGTATTTGTATAAAATGCAGCTGAAACTTGTACTAAAGGTTCTCCATTTATTTGTTGCTTTATAACTCTTTTATTAATAATTGACATTATTAATTTTTCAATTTTAGCAGCTTCAGGATGAAGAGATAAGTCAAACTTTAATTGACCTGAATCTAAAACATCAATAAAATCTATAAGATGATCTCCTATGACATCATCAATTTCTAAGTTATCTCTTATTAGGTTAGCTAATTTTTCTAAACTATCACTAGACTTAGGTGAATAATTACCGTTATTTTCTTCAAAACCTATTTCATTTAATAAATCTAATTTTAAAGTTTCAGTATAATCATTTACATCATTTAAATACTTTTTTACTGCAGGATTTGTAATCTTATCTTCATTTGTAGTATCTATTATACCTTTTTCATACAAACCTTCTAAAATAATAGCTCTTAATTGAGTTGAAAATATAGAACTTTTTTTGTATGAAGAATTTATTTCAGTTTGATTTTTTAAATATTCTGCAAAAATTGTATTTTCAGTAAAAATTACATCTTCATTAAAAGAACCATCTTCATTTATAACTACATCACCTTTACCAATATGAGATACTTTAGAACCTGATTCAAATAGTACATAATCTATTCCTTGTTTCATCATAGCATCATGTAACATATCTTGATATCCATTTTCACTTGATAAATTTGGAATAAGAGGTGCTAAAGAAAATTTATGAAAAGATGTAATTGGTAATATTTCAGTTTTAATATTTCCAAAATACTGTAATTTGTAAGGAGGAAAATATTGTATTACATCTTCTACAGATAAAGAGTCTCCATTTACAATTTTTTTATATAATAACTCTTGATTATCACTCCAGTTACCTTCTAATTCTTTTAACATACGATAACTTTCTAAACTGATGTGACCTTGACCATCACCTTCTTTCATGCCTAAATATTCACTTAATGTTTTTTTAGCAATTTCAGCAGCATCAACTTTATCTCCTAATCTATTTTTAATAGATTCAGTTAATTCTTTTAAATACTCTTTATAATATACAGATTCTTTTATTTCTTTTTCTTTTATAACAGCTGTTTTTAATGTGCCATCATAATTTTTAATTTTATAATTTTCTTTATTAGCATACAATCTTGGGAAAAAAGATTTATCATTTATATAAAATTGTGCTTGAATATCAGATCTAAAACCTAGACCACCAGATGCTAAACCAGCATTTCTTTTATGAAACTCTTCTTTATCATGGTTATACTGTACTAAATCACCATAGGCTAATATAATAGTCTCGTATTTATGTATCCATGAATTATAAGTATAAGCTTTTATTAATACTTCATCTACTTGAAGTTTGTTTAACCCTTGCTCAAAACCTTTTTCATATAAAGTTTGATCTATAAATCTAGTTGACTCAAGTTTATTTAAATTTAAAGCAGTTTCTTTATTAAAATAATTTAAAATATCTTTTTTAATTTCTTTTTTTAAATCATAATTTTCTTCTCTTTCTAAATATTCTATTAAATTTTCTTTTATTTTATATAGTTTTTCTTTAGTTTCTTCTGTTAAAACATCATCAAATGCTGTAAAAACTGATCCAGCCATAACAACAGAACCATCTTGTTTTTCAACTTCTCTACTGTATCCTGCCCAATCAGACATTATATCTATATTGTCATTAAATCTATTTATTCTTTCTAACTCACCAGCTAAATAACCTAACATAATATAAAAGCCTTCAGTTTCACCTTCTCCACTATTTTTAGGTTTAAAAGACTCAATGTCTATATATAAATGATCATCAGATTTATTTGGATATGATTCTATTTTTTGTGAAGATAAAGACATAGCAGTTTGTTTAGAAGCATGTCTCATAAACTCTTCAACACCACTTAATAACATTGTATGTAATTCTTGCAAAAACTTACTTGTTCCATCTAAAGCTGCAGTTACTTCACCAGTATACTCATTTTTTTCAGTATCAATTAATTGTGTTCCGGCAACATTATTTAATGTTAATTGTACATCTACAAATTCTGAACCTTTTTTAACTTTTCTTTTAAGTCCATAATTATCAGCTTCTATATCATCTAAATAAAAAATAGAATTTAATAATTGTGAATATTTTGAATGAGGATTGTTTTCATTTGCTAACCAACGCATATGTTTATATTTCCCATTAGGATCAGCTTCTTGTCTTGTAAGTTCTTGAAAACTATTAGCACTATTAATAGATGTAATTACTCTTGTAATAGTATTATCAACTATTTGTTCCCATAATCTATTTCCATCAGGGGATAAAACACTAAAATTTGAAAAACCATCAGACCATTGAACTTGTAATTCAGCTAATAATTTTATACTATTATTAACATCATTTTTTTTAGCATTAACTGGTACTAATTCTTTTGGTAAACCTTTTTGTAAATATTCTAATGGATTTTTTTTAAATTTTTGAGAAGCAGCAATTTTACTAATATCAGTAGATAAACCTGCATTATGAACAATTTTAACATTTTCTAAGATTAAATCTAATTTAAACTGTTGACGTATTGCTAAAGAATTATTAAATAAACTATTTAATTCAGGACTTGTATTATCCATTTCAATTCCAAATACTTTTAAAAAATCTCTAGATTTTTCAGTTTTAAAAACTCCGTTTCTATCACTAAAAGTTTTTATAATTTTATCAGTATTTAAAAAATTTGCACCATTTTCATCTACTTCTATATATGGATTTACTTCAACTGATGCAGATATAAAGTTAGATTTCCAATCATTTATAACAGGATATATTGCAAGACTTGCATCTACAACTAATGTATCATATGATGCAATTTCATCTTGAGTAGTTCTACCTTCTTCATCATATTTTCTTCTTTGAGTAACTTTTTTATTAATATTAAATTGTTTATATTTAATTCTTGGTTTTTTTAAATCTTTAAAAAAATTAGTTTCAAGAGAAAACTGTAATTTATCATTTAATTTTAATTGACTTGGAGGTCTTAAAAGATCTAAAAGTTGAATTAACTCAGGATAATTATCTGAAGCATAAGCAATTCTATTATACATATCTTCATAATCAAAAGAACCTTCAGTTATTTTAGATAATTTATTCCATATTATATTTAAGTCTTCTAATTGTGGAGTTCCAAAATCATCTAATACTTCTATTATAGCACCATCTTCAGTTTTTTGAATTTGATTAATGTTTGAAAGTAACATTAATGTAGATGGTGCAGCTAAATTTTTAGGATTAATAACATTTCCTTTATAATCTTGTAAAATTCTTGTATTTTCTAAATCATCTGGATCTTCAAGTAAAACTTCTTGAATAATTTTAAATCTAGATTTTTTTATGTTATAAGCTAATACATTATCTTTTTCTTTTCCATTTAATGTTTTAGATATATCTCCAAAATTTTCTAATGCTTTATTTAATAAAACTATATTATTAAATATATTTTCATTTTTAATTAAACTTTCAGTTTTATCATCTTCAACTGAATCTACAAGAGAAGTTAAGTACTCTAATTGCAATTGTATTCTATCTTTAATAGAATTAAAAGTACTTTCTTGAAGAACAGGGTCTGAAAATAATCTAATTACACCTGTACTTGATTCTTCATTTGCATTATACTCAGCTATTTCTAATCCTATAAAATTATCAATTGTATTATTAATTTTATCTGACTCATCAATAGTAAAATTATTATTTATAGTTTTAAGTCTATTAAGTTTAGAAAACATTATGTTATCCATACTTGGTTTTAAATCTAATATTTCTCCTTTATAAAGTTGATCAAAATAATTTTTAATATTAGCAATATCTCTTGGTCTAATCATGTCTTGTTGAGTAATTTTACCAAACATTACACGTAAAAATTCTTTAATTTTTTTAAATATTTTTCCAATAAAACCAGTATATAAAGTTTCATCTTTCATAAAACTTCTAAAATCTTCAGCTATTATTTCTTCTATATCTAAATAATCTAATTCTGACCATTTTGGAATTTTTCTCATTTCCTCGTAAAGTCTTGTTTTTTCATCAAGAGTTAAGAACAACTGAGAAAAACCATGCCATGCCTCATGATATAAATCAATTGGAGTTGCATTATTAGCTAAATTTAGTGTTATACCATGTTGTGACCATGTTGCAAATGCATTTGAGTTTATTACTTCAGAAAGTTTTTCTACAGTGTCAAGGGGAATAAAACTATCTCCATTTTGTTTCTTTGCTTGAGATAAAAAACTTTTTTCCCACCATTCATATATAGAATCTCTTTGTGCTTTTGTTGTAAATAATTTTTCAAATAAACCTGTTATACCTCTTTCATAATTAATAACTCTTGTTAAAGGTTTATTATTATTATTAAATAAATTACGTAATCTATTTGCTAGATCATCAGATGGTTTACCGTTTAATTTACTATCATTTTGTTTTTGTGTTTGACCTGATTTTTTTGCATAAACTTTTTTAGTTGTTTTTTTAGCAAAAGATGTTTTAGTAAAAAATGTTTTAGTAAAAGGTTTTTTAGTTTTTGATTTAGTTTCTGCTACAGCATCTCCAAATCTTTCTTTAAATTCATTTTTATCTGAAACAACCCATTGACCATTTCTACCAGCTTTATAAATTTTTGTAAATTTCCAACCTGATGGTACGGTAACCTCAACACCTATACCTAATTTTCTAGCAGCTTTAATAAAAGCTTCAGATACACCTGTTTCACCAGTTGTAACAATTTGAGAAATTGTTCCTTCTAAATCCGGGGAATTAACAATACCTTCTAATATACTATACATATATTTATCTATATCAGATTGTGAAAAACCTTTTTTGTATAGTTCAACAATGTTATTTCCTGTAATATTTATTTTATCTTTTTTAAATCTATTTAATTGCTTTACTAGATTATTAACAACACTATTTAGATTAGGAACTGTATTACTTTTTCTATTTTTTCCAGATAAAGCTAAAGCAATATATTCTTTTTTATTTGTTGCTTTTGCAATTTTAGCATCACCTGTAATAAAATCAACACCAATATTAAAAGTTATATCTGAATTATTAATATTTTCTTTTATTTGAAATGCTGAAGATAATTTTTTAATATTATAAATAACATCACCTGGTTCAACAACTATATTTGTTGCATCATCTATATCATTTTTTTCTTTAGCTTTTTTTGTTTTTGCTTGTACTTGATTAGTAAAAATATTATATTTTGAAGATGATCCTGCAGGAGTTATTTCAGTAGGTACTAAAAATGACAAATAAGAATTACCATTTAAAAAATATGCACCAGATTCTGGACTAAATTCAATTTTAATAAAAGGATATATAAATTCAAAATAATTTTTAGAAACTGCAACTATTTTATTATCTTTAATAACATAATCTGAAAAATTTTCTTCCATTATATTATTCATAGAATAATTTAAGTTAGCTGGATACACATTAGTTCCAACTTCAACTGCATTTAATAAATGTTTACTTATTAAATCTTTTGCATTTGGTAAACTTAAATCAACATTTTCACCTTTAATTTTAACTACTAATGTTGTTACGCCATTTATTGAAGGTGTATCTATTTCAATATTATTTTTTATTTGATCTGTGTTGTCTTCTTTTACATTATCACCTAAAAATATTTCTGCATACTTTCTTCTTTGTGCAGGAGTTAATTCATCACCACGGTATTTTAATTTAGTAGTTAATATGTCTGCTATCTTATCTGCTAACTCTTTATTAATATCTCCTCTTTGTAATCTAATAGTATGATTTATTTCATTATCTCCTATATTTTCAGTAAGTTGCATTTCAACAATACCTCTTTTTTTACCGGCTATATAAGGTTGATTTATTTGATCAAAAGTTATATTTGTTTCTGAAATAGGAACAAATGTTCTAGGACTAAATCCATAACTACCACCAGTAATTTTAAGAACAACTACTTCTTCAGGATTATTTTTAATATACTCATGTAAAGTATATAATCTATTTAACTTATCTTTTTGAATTCTTTTAACATTACTAATTTTCTTTTTAATTGCATCTTTTGACATACCAAAAGGTACTGTTTTTTTATATAAGTTATTTTCAGCATCTACAATGTCAACAGGATCAACTAAACTATACTTATAACCTGATCTATTAGTTAAAGCTAATTTTCCTTCATCTAATACCACATCTCTTATTGCTTGATATACTAATCTACCTTCATCAGGATCATTAGTAATCTTACCATCTTCTGTAAAATAAATTAAATTACCTTCTATATCAGTAATAACATTCATAATACCATTATACTCAGGATTTTTTCTTAAAAACTCAACATCATCAGAAACTAAAAAAGATGTACCATCTGATTTAGTTGGAAAATTATTTACAAGAAAAGGTCTTTGAGCAAGAGAAACATTATCATAAATTATTTCATTTTGATCAGCAAGTTTATTTTTATTTAAAGTAATAATGTTTTTAATAACTAAAGCAAACATTTTTTTCTCAGGATCTTGTACATCCTGTTCATCATCATTTGGACTTTTTGTTTTTGAATAATTAATTGTATTAGTTAATGGATTATCAACTTTACTTTTTTTCTCAACATTACTAATTTTAGATTCTGATTTTGGATCTTCAATTATAACATCTTGTGATTTTATATTTTTTTGTATTATCTTTTGTTTTTGTTCTTTTATGCTAACTTTTTTAGGTGCAAAAAAACTTTTAACATTTTTTAATTCTTCAAATTCAACACTTCGGTTGTAAATAGAATTAAAATCAAAATTATTTTTTACAAGTTTACTTTTTACAGCTTTTTGATTAGTAACTAAAGTAAATATATCAGGAACAGCCTGTGCATAAAGCAAAGCTTTAGCAGTATCTTCAGAAGATTTTAAAGCTAAGTCATAAAAAAATTTAATAAAATCATCTACATTAATAATATTATTACTTTTTTGTAGCTTAAAATAAATTAATTTATATACATCACTTATTTGCTCTTTGTTTAATGCACATGCCATTTTTAACAGATTTTAGTATTATTATTAAAGCTTTTTAATAAATCATCTTCTGATACATCATTGTTTTCAAGATAATCTACTATTTTAGATTGTGCATCAGTATCTTTTGAAAATTCATCATATATCATTTGAGAATCTTCAGCATTTTGAATGTCTTCTTTAGTTAATTCAGTATCATTTTCTAATTCAGCAGCTTCTTCATTCATTTTTATAAAATTTAATTTAAGATCTGTTTGATTAATGTCACCTTTTTCACCAGTTATTACATCTTCTACTGTAACATAAGTTTCAGTAACATTTGTAACTTTAACAGGATTAATATTTGTATTATCAAAGATAGTATTTTTAGGTAACAAAAGCATGTTTACATCTAGATTTTCAATAGACATATCTACATTTAAATTAGTTAATCTATTGTTATAAACATCATGTAATTCATCAGTATTTATACTTAATGGATCAGTTTCAATTTGTGTTAGAGCTTCTATATATTTAGTTCTAATTGTATCTATAGTAGCTTTATTAATTGCATCAATAAACTTTTTACCTTTTTTAGTAGTCTCTATAACATTTTCTTTTTCAGTTGGAATGTTTCCTAATAAAAATGAATTAGATACTAATGTTTCAGTTATTCTTTGTTTTGCTTCAGCATTTGTAACATTTCTTGTTTTTTGTCCAGAAACTCCTTTTGTTTTTCTACTTCTAGACTTTTCATTCTCAGGTACACTAGTCCTATCGGATACTGCTTGTTGTCCAAAGACTTTTCCTGATTCTTCTTGGGAACGTTTACTGATTTTTCCATTTTTAGTTAAAGTTATAAGTTGTAAATCATTTATTAAATTATTAATAGCTATTATTTGGTTATCTACATCAGTAGAAATATCACCTCTTGTTGTTACTTGAGAAGCTAATTCAGTTAAATCTTCTAAAACAGTATTAGACCAAGTCTTAATAGCTTTAAGTTCACTATCAGTAATACTAGGAACACCTTCATCAAAAAGTTTATTTAATGCATCAGGATAGTTCTTAGCTAAAATTTCATCTAATTTAATTGCTAGTCCAGGTGAGTAAGATAATCTAGAAATTTCTTCTAAATCTTTCTTTCTATCATCATTAGTTTTACCTGCATATAATTTAAAATTTTGAGGAGAACTATTAATTGCAAAAATGTAATCATTTATATTACCTCCACGCATAGTTCTTTGTGGATTATTATTACTTAATTCTTTAAGAGTTTGCCGTATACCCTTTAAGTCCATTGTTAATTTACCTATAGTATTAACATTACTATTAAATTTCTCAGAAGGCTCATCTGTAGAAGTAGTAAAAGATTTATTTTCTTTTTGTAATTGTTGTATAGTATTAAGTATAGTATTTTCTTCTTTTTCTAATTTTGCAATTTCTGCATCATTAACATCATATGTAAGAGAAGCAATAATATTTGGATCAGTACCTGAGTAGTTAACTCTGTATAAAACATCATTAATTAATACAGTATTTTTATTTAAAATTCTAGTTGTATATGAAACATTATTAATAATAATAGTTTCAAATACTTTTTTAGTTGTTTTAACTTGAGATAAACCAACATTATTTAAACTTAACTTTGGATTAGTTACTGCAACTGACTCATAATATAAATCTATAATTTTAGATTTAGTTGGTATTTCTACTATATTTTTTTCTTTTTTAACTTCCACATCAGCTTTAGTATCTACACCACTATCTACTACCTTATCCTTTAAAGCATCTAGTTCTGCATCATATTTAGCATTAAGAATATTTAATAATTCTTTTTCTGATTTAGCTAAAATTTGTTCTTCTTCTCCATTTTTATTTATGTAAGTACCATACCACTCTCCAGTCTTGATCCATTCATCTGAACCAACAGGAGACATGCTATCTTCTGAATAACCATTATAATTATTTTCATCAGCAACTTCATCAGAAACAGTAGTTAAACTTCTTCTATTTTCTATTTCTTTTCCTTCTGGTGTTTGTTTTCTTCTTTCTATATCAGCTGTAGTATCTGTAATAGGAGTAAGTTGTTTTTCAAGGTCAACAATTTGTTGTTTTATATCATTAGCTTTATTAACATTTCCAAATTCACCTTCTTCAGTTTTTAAATTTTCTTTTAAAGTATTAATAGCAATTTTAAGAGTATCTTGATCTGCAGTAAAATCTTGTTTAGTTAAGTCTTCTGTAACAGTTGTTTTTGTTTCATATGTTTTTATAGGATCAATTTGTATACTAAAGGTTCCATTGTCATTAAAAATTAATGTACCAACTTCACCATTGTATAAAACTTTTTTTCCAATGTTATCTTTTAAAGATGTAGATGCACCAATTTCTTCTACAAGTTCATTTGTTGTTTCTATTGTGTCAACAGCACTTATAACAGGAGTTTTTAAAGGAACAATTGATTCAACTTCATTAAAATAATCTAATTCATATGTAGTTAAATCAGAATCTGATACAATATCAGAAAGTTTTGCACTTAATAAATTACCTTCTCTATCATAGTTAACTTCAATAGGAAGTAAAGAAATTCTTTCTGGCATTATACCAGTCATATTGTAAAATAAATTTCTATAAATAGATTGTTGAATCCTAAAATATAACTTTTTGCTATACTTACTTGTATCTGTTAATTTAATAACGTCTGCATTACTATTTATTTCAGCTTCAGTTTTGCCTTCATTATTTAATTTAGTTTTTAATTCTTCTAAATTATTTTCAGCAATAATAGATTTCCAACTTTTTCCTAATAAAGCTTTTACATCTATAATACTAAACTTACCTTCAGCAGATATTGCAATTAAATCTGTTTCTCCAACTAATCCATTTTCAAATAGTGACTTATCAAATAACATATCACTTGCACTAACAATCATATATTTACCATCAATAACACCATCTCTAAAATTAGTTATTATTCCACGGTCACCAAATAAATTATCAAATGCACTTTGAGACATTTTTTCAGGTTTTACAATTTTTTTAAATTGCAAACCTTCACGAGTTAAAAAATCTTTTATTAAAACATCTAACATGTTTCCTACATCTGCTGCTTCTTGATAAGCTGCTCTTTGAATTACAGCAATTACATTTTCTCTTGAAAAATCTTTAGTTAACTCTTTTTCAATTTTTTCAAACTTAATAGGGTTTAATGTTAATGAATCTTTACTTCTAAAAACATTTGATTTAGCAGAATTTAAAACTTTAAGTTTAAAAGCTTGAATAAAAATATCTAATTTATCTTCATCTTTAATACTGGCATCTGCCATTATTGCATCATAATCAGATAAGATAGTGCTTTTTATAATAACTTCTTCAGTAACACCTTCTTCATTTGTTTGTTTTTTAACATCATCTTGTAACCAGCTATATAAAAAAGGTTTATTATTTTTTATTTGATTATTTAATTCTTCAGCTTTTTTAGTTACTCTATCTGCTACAGCACCATCAATTTTTCTTTCAATTAATTCTCCATCTTCATTTAAAACTTTTTCAATTTCAGATTGTCTATTTGTTATTGTATCATTGAATATTTGTAATGCAGTATCAAATGGAGTTGTATCTTGTTGAAGTCCCTGGTTTCTTAAAAAATTAATAACTCTATCTAATTCTATTAAATCATCTGCAAGATTTGCTGCTTGTTTATCAGTTAACTTTTCTTTTTTATCTAATATATTTTGATAAGCATTTCTTATATCAGTAAGAGGTTGAATTTTACTTGTTATTTTAATTTCATAACCTTTTTGTATTTTAATATATTTAAATTTAGGAGCTTTAAATTGTCTTTTTTCAGCTTCTTCAATAAGTTTTTGAGCAACTTTAGATGCATTAAACTCTGTAATAACTTTTTCTTGTGTTTCTAACCAGTTATTTCTTATAAGTTCATACTTATCATCATTAACATCTGTACCTATTTCTGAATTAAATTTATCATTTAAAATATTATATAACTCTTTTGATTGTTTTTCAATTTCACTCCATGTTGCTGATACTGAAACATCATTATCTTCATCTTCTTTTGAAACACCTTTTTTAGTAAATTCAGTTTTTAAATTTGTAATATGTGAGTCATATCTTAAATTAATTTCATTTATTACTTTTTGATAATCAGCCCATGATCTAGTTTTTTTAATTATCTCAACAGGTTCAATTTCAGTAACAATTTCAGTAGTTGTTCTTAATCTTTCTTTTTCATTATTTAATAATTCAGCTATACCAACTAAATCAAATGCAGTTTGTGAACGTTGACCTTTATCAAATGTTTTTTCATAAGAATCAAAAATAGGTTTTATTACTTCTACTAATTTTTTCTTATCATTCTCATTTTTGTATTGTATATCTTCTAATAACTCATTACTAAAATATTCTTTTGGTATTGTTGTATTTTTTAAAAAATCACTAATACGGGATTGAATTAAAGCAGGGTCATCAGAAATAAGACTTTCAAGAAAAGTATCTATTTCAGCAATCTTTCTATCTATTCTAAGTTGTGAAATTGGTTGTGTAACTTCTCTTCCTTTTTCTTCTTGTTCAACTAAGTCATCATATGAAAAATCTGTTTCATCTTTTATATCTCTTTTAAAATTTTCATTAGCTGTATCAAGTTCTTTTTGTTTTTGTTGTAATAAATCTTCTAAAGCTTCTTCAAATTGTCCTTCTACATTTACTTGTTCTCCAGCAGCAGGTTCTCTTTGCATATCAGCTGTGTTTGTAAAAATATATGCATATTTATCATAGGCTATACTTCCTTTAGGAATTATTCTTTCATTTCCCTCAGTAGCTTCAATAAAATAATCAGGTAAATTATTAGGATTTTCAACCCAATTTGCAAAGTCATCAAGATCTACATAAATATTTTGATCAGATAATGATTTTAATAAGTCATTATTTTCTTTTGCAATTATAGATTTATTAATTATTTCTTTGTAATAATTTTTTCTATTTAAATAAAGATTACGCATCCATTCAAAGTTTCTTTCTACATGTTCATAAAATGAAGCAGGTTGTGAAAGTAAATTAATGTATGGTACTAATATTTGTGATTCTAATTTTAATTGTTCAGCATCAATAAGATAACTAAATAAAGAATCTATACCACCTTCTTTTCTATTTAAATCATTTAATACTTTTTGATAATTAACATCTGATCCAGCTAAAGTTTTAAGTAAATTTTCAAAAGCATCTTTTAATACTTTTTTTGGTTCTACACCTGTTTCTTCAACTGTTTTTTTTAATCCTTCAATTTCTTTATTAATCTCTTCTTTATTTGGAAGATTTTCAGTATTAACTTTATCTTGTAATTCATTTAATGATTCAATATTATTAGAAATAGTTTCTCTATATAATATTTGTTTTTGATTAAAAAGACTTAATGCAGATAGCATTTTTTCTTTTTCAAGAGCAGTTCTATTTGATTCAGGTGTGTTAATATTTTTTAAATTTTCAATTTCAGTAGATAACATATCTATTGTATTTGATAATTTATTTGAATCTATTAATGTTTGAAAATCATTAGAAGGTAAATTTTTAAAAAGTTCACTTCTATTTAAAGTATTTACAATTTTGTTTACTCTTTCTAAATTGTTTTGAAAAGATTCATTTAAAAAAATTAAATTAAAAATTCCTTTATCAAGTGCTTTATTATATATGGCTGCTTTATCATATTCTGGAGTATTTTCTTTTAAGTCTTTTAAATTTATTTTTTTTGTTCCAAATGTATTTTGAGCATAAGTCCATTGTTCTTGAATATTTTTTGATTTTTTTAAATAATCAGTTAACATTGTTCTTGTTTTTGCTCCTTCACCTTTTTTAATGTCAAGAGTTTCTTCTAATTCAGTATCACTAAGAGATAAATACTTTTTAAAATTATTATTAAGTATATTATGTGTTCCAGCTTGTAATGTAGTTAAAGTGTTTGACAAAAAAGAAGCTTCTACATTATCAAATTTTTGTTTTGTTGAATCTTCTTGATCATCATTTCTAGAAATAATACTTTGACTACCATAATTATGCATTCTTTCATTTAAAAATTCAACAGGATTTTGATGACTTTCAGTCATAACTTTTGCTAAATTAGTTGCATAGTTTTTTCTTTCTTCCATGTAAGTTTTATATGCTTCCGGATCCATATTATATTTATTATATAATATAGAGGCAGTTCTTGGAACACCACCACTAAAAGGTCTTAATAAACCCCCCATTAAAAAACCTGACATAAAAGTTTCAGCACCTTGTCCACTTATTTGTGAACCAAAAGCTGAATCTAAAGTAGACATGGAATATTTATAATTTGCTAATGAAGGATCAAAAAAAGAATTAACATAATAGTCTTCAGTTGCTTTTGCAATTACATCTTGCATAACTTCTTGAGCACCTTCAACAACATTTACTTTAAAATAATTAATTGAAGCTGTAGCAAAATTTGCAGGTTTAAAAAAACCTTTTAATGCATTTTTTGCATTAAATTCTACTACATCATAAGCACCTTCTTTAACACCTTTTTTTCCAGCTTCATAAACTATATCAAATTCTTTTCCAACTTGACGAACTTTTCTAGAAGCTCCTGCCATAAAGTTTCCTTCAACTAAATTTTTAAATGCTATTTTATTTGAATAAAAAACTAAAAGACCATTTTTCCATGTATCTTTAAAACCAGCAACCTTTGATGTTTTTCTCATTTCAAGTTGTTCATCATCTGTTGGTGCTCTATTTTTTTCTACCCAAAATTTATCATAAAGTTTATTATAAGTATTGTTTTCAACAAAGCCACCTTCAAGTCTACCTTCTGATAAAGCCATGTTCATTCCAATTACATCTCTAAATAATCCACCAGCAGTTTTTGCAGTTCTTGCAAAATTGGATAAATTATCATTATTTGTAAAAGATTTTAATCCTTCTCTAGTATTGTTTAATGGGTTTATAAAATTTACAGTAGTTCTAGAAGCAGTATTAAATAATCTTTTGGCATCATTAAATTTTTCTAAATTTTTTAAATTAGTAAGCATTTTACCACCATATTTACCCATATTCCAAAGAGATTTTGGAACTGATAATAAACCTTTAATTGCACCTGCAGCACCACCAACAGCACCACCAATAACTGTTCCTTCTGGTCCAACTAATGAACCTTCTATAGCTCCAATTGTAGCATATTCTAATGCAGCTTCAGACATTATACCTACTGAATAAGCTGCACTATTAAGAACATTATTTACAAAGCCCAAAACTCCACCTTTAGTAGACATACCAATAGAAGAATATTCTTCATATGAATTTGCTTCTTCAACATCTTGTCCAAAGTCTCCAACAAAAGCTTTTGCATAACTTTTTGGATTTGCAAATAAACCTTGAAAAAACATAGGTGCTGCAGCTTGAGTTCCCATTCTAACAAAGTCATCAAATATAGTTGTGTTAGCATTAAAGACTTCTTCATTATTTAATTCTGGATTAAATCCAATTTTATCAAATGTTTTTTGTCCGTATGCTTTATATCTTGCTTTATGTGCACCAGTACTAGAAGCATCATACATAAAAGATTTTGCATATTGACTATTATCTTCATCTTGATATGCTTGTTGTTGTCTTCTATCAATTAATGCTCTTAGTTTATCTTTAGTATTAGTAGCAATTTGTTTTTTATCATAAGGTGGAAAACCAATTACATTATCTCTAATACTTTGTTGTTTAATTGTTGGAGTACTTTCTGGATTAATATTACTTTTTACTTTAACAGGAAGAACTTCTGGTTTTACAGCAAAATCAAAAGACTCAGTTTGAAAATCTTTATTACCAAAAGGTAAAAAATTTTCTATATCTGTAGTTCCTGGATTAATAAATTGACCCATTTTAGTAATATCTGCTAAAATATTTTCTTCTGCCATCTTAAAATATTAAATTATTCAAAAGGATTATTAGGTGACACACCTGGAACTTTTGAATTTGAATACAAAGCATTCCATGTTTCTGCATTATCTTTAGCTATAGTTCTAAAATCTTGAAGTATATAATCATATGCATTATCAATTTTCATATTAATAGGTGGATAAATTCCACTTGATCTTTCCATTTTACCAGTTACTGGATTTAAACTATTATAATTAAATTCTACTGTATAAGGAGCAAGACTATTAATTGTACCTTTACTTATTTTTAAATCTCCAGCACCAAGAGGATCTACATAATTATATTCATCTAAAGATTCTACAATAGATTCTAAACCAGTTCTTTGATTTCGTGTAAATAAAGAATTTTTCCAATTATTAGTATTTGACATCATAGTAACACCATTTTTTAAAATAGCATTAGCAATTTCTTGTGTTATAATACCACCATCTTTAGCAGCTTTAAGTTCATCTAAAACATCTTTAGTAGGATAAATAACCATTGCTCCTACATTTTTATTTTCAAGAGCAATTTGACCACTAGCTAATCTAAAGTTTTTTGTTTTATCATCACCTAATTTAGAATAATAATTACCTATAATTAATTCTGCAATTTTTACAACATCATCGGAACCAGACTCAAATGCTTCTTTTGTATCATTAAGTCCAGTTTTATTTGCTCCATAAAAACTAATTGGATTATTAGTTTGATCATAAAAATTTATCTTAGATACATCTTTTTGAAATTCATTAAAAGATTTAAAACCTTGACTTTGAATAGCATTTACACTTACATTTATAGCATTTAAATTTGTATTATACATAGCATTTCCTTTTCCATCTTTATTAAATAAAGGTGATAAAGATTTAATTTCTCTTCCGTTTTGTATAATTTCTGTATAAGAATTTGTTAAGCTTCCATATAAAGATCTTAAAGCAGATTCTGGCCCACTTAAAGCAAATTTTCCAGTAAGATATGAACTTTTAATATTTGAAACTTCTCTACCTGTTAAATTTGGATATTCTTGAGTACCAATTGCACTACCAGCACCAGGTGTTGCACGATTATTTGCTTTTGTAAGAATGTTATCTAATTCATTTTTTTCATTTTTAGTTAAAGAACCTATAGCTTGGGTTTTCCTACCATAATTATCATTATTATTTAAAGTTCTAACAGAACTTTTATATATGCTCATTGCTTTAGCAATAAATTCTTCTTCACTAACTTTTGATAAATCACTGTTTAAAAAAAGATTTGTAATATCTTTTCTTTTACTAGGCTCAATTCCACTTATTTCAGTAGAAGATCTTAAAGTTTTTAATACAGCATCTCTATTAGATTTTTCTACATATTCATTTCCTTCTATAAAATGCATATAATTTCTCATTTTTATATGAGAACCATCATTTAAATAATTATATGCTACCTTATCAGGATTTCCTTTTTGATCATTAGCAAATTCTAATACTCTATTGTATACTCCTTGTACATATTTAGCACCTTTACCTTGTAAAAAAGTTAAAGGATTATTATTATATTCTTTAGTAAAATTTTCTCTAGTAGTTGCAGTAGCATCATCTATTTTTTCTGTTATAGATTGATATGCAGATTTTGCACGGTTAATTCTACCTTGTTTTGAATTACTTCGGTCAAGACTTTTTATAAGTGTTCCCATATTAGTAATTTTTCCACTTGGATGAAAAATTGAATTTGCTTGTTCATGAGTTAAATCTTCATTTATTTCAGCTGTTTTAATAAAATGTAACATACTTTCAAATCCTGGTATTACTTCATCTGATAATTTCTTTTCTATATTTTTATTTTCTGCTAATATAGATGCTCCCATATCAGTAGCACCACCTTTTGTATTTCCACCTGATATATTATATGGTTCATTATTTGCAGGATTTGGAATACCCACAAAACTACCTGTAAGTTTACCAGTTTCTGGATCTACTTCTGGTTCAATTCCAATATATGAACCATTTTTAACACCTTGTTCAAGCATTACTTTTTTTACATCAGCAAGTATTTTTTTATCAAGCATTTTTTCTTGATGCTGTTGTTGATTTTTTTGTCTAGCTCTTGCATAAGCATCATTTTGTGCTGAAACACCATAAGCATCTGGAGACATGTCTTCAACTATTCCAATTCTAGAATATTTATATGCAGCTAAATTAATATCTTTTTCAGCTAACATAGCAGCAGTACCAGCATCAACTTGAGCTCTAAATAAAGAAATATTATTTAAAGGATCAGGAGTTGAACCTGTTGTTGTTGCTGTTTTACTTGTTTTATTTGATATTTCATCATTTAATTTACCTGTATAAGATTCATTTGTTGTAGCAACAGATAATGCTTCGTCTAAACTTCTAAAATAACCTGGAGTAAATTGATTTCCTTTACCAGTTTCAAGATTTTTCTTTCCTTCTTCAACTTTTATATCTAACTTTTTAACTTCTTCTACATTTCCTTGATGTTTTAATTTAATATATTCTTGAATTGTAGCATATTGTTTTGTAAGATAACTTCTTTCAGCATCAACTAAATTACCATTAAATTCTGAAGCATGTTCTTTAATATGTTTTTTTCTATTTACATAAGCTTCAGCTTTATGAACTGCTTGTAATGCTGGATCTGATGCATAATCAGCTGCAAAAATATTTTGTAAAGATGGAATAATCATATCTCCATTTTTCTTTCTTATAAAATATCTTCCATCTGATTTAGTAATATCTGCACTTATTCCTAATTTTTTAGCATTTTCTACATAAGTATCAACAGGATTTTTATAAGGAGTATATTCTACATTTGAAAATTGTAATGATTCATCATCAGTACTATTTTTAAATTCTTCTTTTTCAAACATCATTTTTTCAACACCTGTTGACCAATAAGTATTTTTTAATTTTGGATCTAAAGATTTATTTAAACCCATAACTGCATTATACTTATTACCAAAATCTTTAGTATAAGCCATATCTTTCATTAGATAAGGATCTTTATAGAACGGAGTAAATATTTGAGCAGCTTGATCAACATTACTTTGTATAGATAAATCTAATGCAGATACTCTTTTTAAATTAAAATCAATTTGTTTTAAATATTCTTCCTTTTTTTTAATATTTGGTTCTCTGGTTAAATCTGCATAAAGATATTTACCATACAAATTATTTAATGATTTAAAGTTAGAATCATATTGATTTTGTTTTGTTTGCAAATAATTTCCAATAAAATTTAAATCAGGCTGAAAAGGCTGATAGTCTGGAATGTAATCTGTAACACCTTGTATGTACGTTGCCATAAGTAATTATATATTGTAAATATATTAAAATATTATAAGTTTAATAAACTTTAAAAATTTATCAGTTAATAATCAGGATAAACATTATAAATAAAACCACCATATTTAAATTGTTTTATTGGTTGTTGTCCACCATATTTTCCAGATTCAGGATATGAATTTATTAAAGTATCTTTTGCTGTAGTTCCTGACATACTAGTTTTTTGTTTTATACAAGCATTTAATTCAGCAGGAGTTCCTGTTGGAAAAGCAGCTTGACATTCTTTAAGATAAACATCATAATTATCTGATGTTACTGTACCAGTAAGTTCTTCTCCATTATATTGAAAACCAGGCATACCACCATCTTCAGGTTTTACTTTTTGATTAGGATATAATCTATTTAACATAGCTGTATTAGCTTTATTAGTTATAGCATTATTATACTGTTTTCTTAAATTACCTCTTAATGCTAATTTAGCATTATCAAATTGTTGATTTGCAATAGTATTTTTATCATACATTTGTGTAGCTATTTGTTGATTAGCCATAGATTCTTGATTTCTTATATTAACTTGTTTATCTTCAAATTGATTTGCTATGTTTACATTTTGATTATTTATATTACTTAAAGTATTTGCAGCTTGAGCTGCTGCATTTCCTTGAGTTGCAGCATTTCTTGCACCTAATCCTTGAGCACCTGCAAAAGATGCAGAAGCTTGAGCAGCAATATTAGCTTGTTCAGACTGTGCTGCAAGTTCTCTTGTAGGATCTAAAAATGTAGGTCTTGGTTCTTCAAGATCAACTTTTGCAGCCCATGGTAAATATTTTTTAATACTTGCTAAATCTGATGCAGCTCCCATAACATTTATATTATCTTGAAGCCACCATTTATCATCTGGTTCAGGAGTACATGGACAGTTACCATCTTTATCTTTTTCTTGATAACCATCTTTACTTTTGTCTATACATTGACATTTAGCTTCTTCTTTAACAGCTTCTTTACATGGCATACATGGATTATTACTTGCTTCATCAGAAGGTTTAGAAGAATCATAATTAGGATTGTCTACTCCTGGTTCTTCTTTTCCATTAACTTTACATATACAAGGAGTTTTACCAGGAATTTCATCTTCTGTAAAACTATTATTTATTTTATTTGCATTTTGTCCAGAAGATGTATTAGTTAAATAACCTTCAGCTGGACTAATACGACTACCAGTACCTAATTTTTCATCATTATATCCTCTTTCTAAATTACCTTTCCATTCATCTAATAAATATGTTTCATCTGGTGTTAATTTACCTGCATCTCGTTTTTTAATTAAATTATCATAACCAATAAAAGTTGCTTGTTGTAATCTTGCTTTTTTGTTTGCAGGAGTATTTCCTGAATTAACAGCAGTCATTGGTAAACCTATACTTTCAAATGCTTTATCTAATGTAGGAACTTCTTTTAACATTTTTTGATATTTAGCTTCAATTTCAGCATCTGTATATAGACGTTCATTAGTTGGTTTACCAGTAGCATCATTTTTCTTTAACCCTTGCATTAATTCTACAAAACCTAAATTATCACCCGAACCAGTTCCATTCTTTTTTCTTAATTTACCGTCTCTATCATTATATAAAAAAGCTTCATTTCCTGATGATGCTAATTTTAAATTTCTTTCTTGAAGTTCTAAAAATGATTTTTTAATTTCATCATCTGTTAAATCATCAGGATTTCCATAACCTGCTTGATCCCATGTAGTATTATATCTATTTCCTGCACCTTTTTTTCTATAACTTTCTTTATCTTTTATAGCTTCTCTTGTAGCTTGTGCAAATAACTTTGCAACAGTAGGATCTGCTAATGATTCTTGCATAGAAGCAAATCTAGATGCAGCTCTTTTATTACCAGACCAATTTGTCATATCTCCTGTATAATCAGTACCAACATCTTCTTTTACAGTTACTGCAGAATATTTTCCATTTGTATTAAGGGTATAAACTTTTTTTCCACTAGTTTTATTATTATAAATTTCTTTTTTTACAGCTTTTTTATAATCAGCATCTGTTTGATAATCAGCTCTTTTTATAATTACACCTTCTGGTGGTTGACCACCACCTTGAAATTTTAAAACAGTAACATGATTTTTATTAAATTTCTTTTGTCCACCAAAAGCCATTTCATATGAATCATCATAGAATGGCATATCATAACCACCCATTTCCATACCATAAGCTGCCATAGGAGCTTGTTGCATCTGTCTTGGGTCTTGTTGTTGCATAGCCATCATATCTTCTTCAGACATTGCTTGTTGCTGTCTTGGATTCATTTGTTGTGCTTGATCATTTTCAACATTTTGTATAAGACTCATTAATAATTCTTTTACTTGTTGTTGAGGCATTCCTAATTCAACAAAAATTTGTTCAATTAAATTTGGAGGTATTTGTGCTTTTAATAATTGCATAACTACTTCTTCAGGAGCAGCTCCTTGGTTTATTGCTTGTTCAACACTTTGTTCAATTTGTTGAATTTTTTGTTCATCAATTTGAGGTTGTTCTTGCATCATACCTTCATTTTGACTAAACATTTGTTGATCAGCTTGTTGTTGAGCTTGTTGTTGTTGTAATGCCATCATTTCTTCTTCTGACATTTGTTGCATACCTTCTTGTGCTCTTCTTAATCTTCTCATTCCACCATAACGCATCATTTCTTCAGGACTTGCAAATTCTTTTTCTTGTCCCATATCTGATTCTTCAGGTACAACATTGTTTTCAGTTAATGTATCATCATTAGCTGCTTGATCACTTGTAGGATCTTCTTCTTCTTCTTTAATAGTTGGTGTTTCTAATTGTTCTTGAGACATAGGCTCAGGTAAATTAGGAGGTAATATTTCTTCAGGATCAATTCCCATTATTTCCATATATGCTTCAGCTACTGTAGGAATACCTTGAGGAAAACCTTTTTTAGCTTCTTGAGCTAAAGCTAGGGCACCTAGTTTTAAATTATAATTTTTAATCATTAACTCAGCCGTTTTTATAGAAATAGGATCAGAGTTAGGATCTTGTAGTATTACTCTATATGAATCAATATCATATTGTTTTGCTAATGTAGCTGGAGTATAACCTTTATTTCCTTTTCCTTTTTTAGCAACTTTACCAAACATTTTTAAAATGATAGGATCATTTATTTTCATTGATGCTGTATCACTAAAAATAAATGTATCATCTGGTAGTTTTAAAGGTACTCCTCCACTACTATGTCTTGGTCCTTTAATTATTTTATGTTCAGGAAAACTATCACCATTAAGATCTCCATAAACTGTTTCACCACCTTCTGCTTCTAAGTTTGCTTCTGCTCTAGGAACTTTAGTAATGTATTTACTTTTTATAAGATCTGGTTTACTTTTTGAATCTCCAAAAGATAAAATATCATTTGATAAAGAACCATCTACTTGATAGCCAACTTTTGCTTTTGGTAAAGATTTTATTCTTACTTTATAGTACATAATTAATTATTTATAAAAATTCAACTTGTCCACCTGCTGCCATAAAAGCTCTAATTTGATCTTCAGACATATATGTTATTTTTTCACCACCTTTAGCATAAACTAATTCATCTTCTTCATCTTCTTCTAGATAAGGATCATATTCTTCTTCATCTATGTATCCACCATATTGTGCACTACGACCATCTCTTTTTTGTCCCATTTCATTAGGTCTAAATAAACCTGAATTAGGATCATAATCACCAAAATCCATAGTTGTTTTATTTGCATATTGATTATTAGAAGAAGTATTTTCTTGCATTTCAGCTGCTGATTTTTGATAGTCAATATTTCTACTAGCACTATCTAACATATCAACTCCTGTATTAAATAAACTTAATCTTGCTTCACTAACTCCAGTATTATCTTTACCAAATGTAAGTTTTCCTTTATTGTTTTTATTTTCTACATCAACTGCTATTTGATCATTAGCATTTGGAATTGGTATTTTTGGTTTAAAATAATCTTTTACACTATTGATAGGTAACTTTGGCATAACATCTGGATCTAAACTTGGATCATATTTAGGATCAATATTAACATTATTTGGTTTATTAAATGAATCTTGATTAGCCCAAAAATCATTAACAGGAGCACCTATAACAGGAGGCCCTAAAACGTTAGAATTTGAATTTGATTGTGTATTAACAGAAAAAATAGAATCATCAGGTATATTAAAAGTTTGATTATTATTAACTGGACTAGCTACACATTTATTTGTAGTTGGATCTAATGTTTCGCCAGCACCACAAGGTGGTGGACCACCTACAACTTTTTTTGGAAGAAATTTATTTATAGCTCCACCATATTGTTTTAAATTTGGTTTAATAATAATTTCATCTAAAACTTTTTTATCTTTCCATAGTTCAGGATCTTGAGATTTATTTAAATTACTATTTTTTAAATTCATTTGTCCCGGAGAATTTATAAAATCTAAAGCATCTACATAACCATCATTATTATAATCACCATTTAAAACATTTATATCTTTATATAAATAATCATAATAACCTGGAACTTCACTAGGACTTTTCTTTCCTGGTATTATATTATCATTTCTATCATACCAGTTTCCTTCATTATCTCTTGTTAATCTACCATCTTCATCTAATATTTCACTTTGATTATTTCCTTCTATTAGATCACCATATTCATCAAGTCCTCTTCTTTCAAGTCTTCTACTGTTTCTTTCATTTTGTCTTTCTCCTTTATTAATTGCCATTCTGGCCAGAAAACTTAAACCATCAACATTACTTTTTTCACTTTTATTATTTAATGAAGAATTTTTACTATCTACTATTTCAGTAGCATTAGGGGTATATTTACTATCAGGATTAAGATGAGTTGGTGCATTTTTATTATTATAAAATACAGTATACTTTTTAGGTTTATGTAACCAATTTCTTTTAGTTACTTCAACTCTATCAAATTTAGCATCTCCAGTAGGTAAATCAACCATTTGTCCAGTTCTTGGATTATATACTTTTGTTATAACATTACGAGATGGATTTGGAGAATTTAAAATGTTTCCTGGAAAATATTTTTCTACAGCTTTACGGAATCTTCCTCCAGGTTTAAACTGTGGGTATGTTGATTCACCACCATAAGCCATAGTATCTTGTTGATTTTCTAAAGCAGGAGATGTAGAATTTTGAGTACCCAACATTTGAGCAGCTTGTTGATTTTGATCTTGTATTGGTTTATTTTGTGACTGTGGATTTAATATTTGTTCAAGCATTGGATCATTAACTTCTTTCATTTTTTTAAACCATTCATTCATTTTGAATTTTTTAGATGTCATTCCAACAGCTCCAACAAAATCAGTTAATGTTTTTTTTACTGAATCTTCTAAATTATCAGTTTGTTTTGCTCTTATAAAAGGTTCTTTTTCAGTATCTTTTAAATTATTTTGAACACCACCTTCTTCTTTTTTCAAAAGATTAAAAACATTTTTAGAAAATCTTTTTTTAGAAGTACCTCCATATTTAGCATATTCTTCTGTAAAATTTAAATCATTATTTTTATAATCATTATTTTCAAAATAATCTCCAGTTTCAATTATTGGTTGATATGGTATTGCATAGTCACCAATATTTGAATAATCTATATTTTGAGTACCTGGAGAATTAGCAATTAATTTTTCTAATTCAGAAGTAAAATTTTCATTTTCTTCTTTTATATAATTTTGATCTTCATCTATTACTTCTTCTTCATCTGTTAAATCTTCTTCATCTTCTTTTTGATTTTTAACAGCTTGTCCTAAAGCACCACCATATTGAAAACCTAAATAATCTTGACTACTGTTTGCTGCATCTTCCTCTTCTTGATCTATAGCAGATGTATCATTTGCAACTTCTAAACTTTGTTCATTATACTGATTCATCTGATTTTCAGCTTCATCATCTTTTTGTTGTTCTATTGCTTGATTTGGATCTTCATATTTTTGTTCTTCTTCTTCTCTAGCTTTTTTATTATTTTCAGCATCTTCATCAGTATACTCATCATTCTCTATCATATAATCAACAACAGAAGTTACAATTTGTGTAGCCTGTTTTGAATCCATTTTACGAGCTATTAATGCATCATACACATCTTCTGGAGATTGACCTTTTTTAATTGCATTATAAACAGAAGCTAATATTAAAGATGCTTCTTTTTGACTACTATTACTTCCTTGAAATTGTTGATTATTTTCTGGTGTTCCACCAAATTGATATTTATTAAAAGTACCATTTTCAATATTTTTTAAAATATTATATTGTTTTTGAGATACTATACCTTTATTATTATTTACAGATTTTAATACATCATTATGAAATTTTCTAGTTGATGGACTTAAGTTATTTGTATTATCTAAAAGTTGTTGATAATAAGATGGATTTTTTATTTCAATTTTTGATGATGCTGTAGTTGCTTTTTTAATTCCTTCACCATATTTAATTGCTCCGGCAGCTTTAGCTAATTCATTATTTTTATCTATAGCTTTTGCTATGTTAATAGCTTTTTGTATTTCATCAGCTTTATCAAAATCTAATGCTAATTGTATAACTTTTTTAATAGCTCCTCCTTTTTGAGCTTTTTCTAAAAACTGATTTGTCTTATTAAGATACTTACCATTTCCATCAGGTGATTTATAAATTCTAACTTTCATAACTACATATTATATATTTAATATACTAAATTTTAATTTATTCAATAAACTTAATAAGTTTAATTAAGTTCTTCTATTACATAACCTTGTGTTATTAAATCTTTTATTTCTTCTGGTGTTAGATCTAACTCTACATAATTATTAGATGTTCCACCTTGTTTTTTTTGTTGTAAGGTTTCTGCTCCTATTATTATTGGTACAGTTCCAAGAGCATATTTATTCATTGTTTTTAATAAACCTTTTTTATCTTTTAAAGCTCCTAACATTTTAGACATTGTATTATCTAATCCTGTATCTTTTACATAATTTTTAATAGCATCATCTAATTGTACTTGTGTAATTTTAAAATCTTGATTTAAAGGAATTCCATTTTTTTGTGCAATATAATCTTTTAACTGAGCAGCTCTTTCTCTAATTTCATTAGCATAATTAGTTGATCTACCTTTACCTCTTAAATAAGTTCTAGTTTTATAATTTTCTAATTTATTTAAATTAAATGGTTTTAGCCACTCGGCACCTTCAGCAGGACTATTAGAATAATAATGTCCAGTTTCATGTGCAGCAATTCTTGCTTTATTAGCTTCATTTAAAGGAATACCACTTAAATTAGCATCTTTACTTACTTCTGTAGCTGTTCTACCCATTGTATTTGATCCTAATTTTTCTCCTGGATAATCAGAAGCAGGATTATGTCTTTCTACAGCAGTAGATAATCTTTGTTCTAATTCTGGAGTTAATTGTTCATTCCAACCTGGTTTATTTTTTTGAGAAATTAATCTTTCAGCTCTTGCAACTATAGCTTCTTCTTGTGTTAAATATTTAGAAAAATCTACATTAGGAGAACCTGGTAATTGTTTTGGAACTTCTGAATATCCTTTTCTCCAATGGGGTGTTTCTTTAAGAGGTAACCCTGTTGTTTTTGAAAGTTCTCTATAACCTTCTGATGTACTATTGTATATTTTTAAATTTGGATTTTCTAAATTAATAGGTTTTGTTGTAAATATTTCTTTATTTCCTGTTGCAAAATCTTTAAAAATACTAGGTTCATTTTTAACCTCTGCTATATAACCTTGACCATAAGCACCTGGAGGAGAACCCTTAACAAAATATGGTTCAGGAAAACTAGTTCTATTATTACTTCTTAATAATTTACTTTGTAATAAATCATCTATTCCTGATTTTCCAATACCTCTATATAAAGCTTCGGGATTTTCTATCAATAAAAAAGGGTCTATTTTATTAGCCCATGGATTTAATTTATATGTATTAGATAATACTCCAGATTCAGTACCTAAAAATTTACCTAAATTTTTAGAACCTTTTATAGCTTTACCAAAAGGTAAGCCAATAAAGTTTAATGAGTTCATACCAACATCAAAAGCAGCATCACCTATATTACTCTCTGTAGGATTATCATAGACTCTACTCATACTTTTTCTAGTAAGACTATTTGGATTACTAAATTCTTTTATTCCTTCAGCTCCAAAATATGCATTTAAGCCACCTGATACATATGGATTAGAAAGTACTTTTTTACCTAAATTAAATGTGTTTTTACCAAGATTTTTAATATTACCAATCATTCCACCACCAGGTCCTATAAAATATTTTTCAGGATACATCATTTGAATTGAACCATCATTATAATTATTTTCAGCTGAAGCTATAGGACGACTATATTGTTCATTGATAAACTGATCAATTTCTTTTTCAGTTTCAAAATAAGGTTTTAATTCTTTTTTTAATAACTTTTTATCATTAGCTAATTGTTTTGTTTGTTCTTCAAGAGTTGGTATTCCAAGAACATCATTATTTATAAACTCACCAAAAGATTGATTTTGTTTTACTTTTTGTGTTTTATCATGATAAGCAATTGCATCTTTTTGTTTTTGTAAATCTTTTTCTCTTTCTTTTTTATAAAAACTTTCTAAATTATTACTTCTATTAAATGATTTAACTAAAGGTTTTTGATAGTTTACTCTTGTATTATCAGAAGAATTAGATGAAACTTTAGATATACCACCTTTTTGAAAATTATCTATTTCCTCTACTATGTATCCTCCTCTTCTATATTCTTCTATTTCATCTTCATCAAGATCAACTTCTATAAATCCTGGAGAAACATCTTTATAATTTTCTGCAAAATAATTAGCATCTTCATCTGAATCAAATCTTATGGCTTCATTAGATTTCGGACCATAGTCTCCAAGTTGTAGTACACCATTTTCATCTTGTATTTGTGGTACTGCATAATTATCTATGCTAGCCATGTAATGAGAACCAATATCACCATTATCAAATTGATAAGGATTGTCTGGTAGGTTAATCATTCTTTCAGCAGCTGGGTTACCAAACTCATTAGCATAGGCTAGTCTAGCTTTCATCATACCAGTCATTGCATCTTTGTTACCACCATATTGTTTTTTAGGAAACATAGATTTACCATCTTTTTCATATTGTTCTTCACGGACTCTTGCTTCTCCTTCTTCTGTATTTGGATCTTGATACATTAAAGCATCTGCACCTGGAAAACCTTCTGTATATTCTTGTAATTTATTTCTTGGTATAAATTGTAAATTAGGATCAGCTTTAATCATTGCATCTGTTTGTGCTTCTAATTCAGTATTTCTTCTGTCATAGTAATTATCTATTGCTTGATCTGATGCTACAAAGTTATTTGGTCTTTGACCTAAAAAACCAAATGTACTTGCCCCACCTCCTAAGTTTTGTAAATGGTGATACTTTTCATGTTCTGTCCACCAACCATTATTTTGTATTGAACCTGGTCTTGTATCTTGACTTATTTGACCTGTTGCTGCATTATATCCTGTATTCTCATCAGTTTCTATTACCTCTGGTTCTTGCCATTCTACACATTGACCATTATAAATAACGTATCCTTCTGGACATTCTGATTCTCCACCATCTTGTGCATGTACTAATCCTTGACCACCACATTTATGACAAGTAGTAATATCTTTACCACCATCTTCAGCATCCCATTCACAACCACACTTTTTACATGTTACTTTCTTAGTAAGTAAAGCCCCACCTTCTGCATAATACTTTGAGTTAGGATCAAATACTTTATTCTTTCTAGACTTAGGTTTTGCAAATAAAAAATTTTGTGTAAAAAGTTTATTAGTTGCACTAAGACTTCTTGAGTATCCTTTAGAATTTTTTTTATTAGGTAATCTTAAAACAGAACCACCTTTACGCATAAAATCTTCAGGTTGTTCTAACTCAGGTTGCATTCTATAGTTAGTAGTAATTTCTTCTCCAGGATTTAAATCTTTTGAAGCATAAATAAATCTTTTATTATTTATTTTTTTACTATAAGCTGTAGGATTTTTTTCATTATGATTATGATTCCTTCCAATTTCAGATGCAGGTTGATCATCAACATGAGCTAATCCAATTACCTCATCTTTTTTAAAAAAGTCTTTAGTAAATAAACCTTTACCAGCTCCTTTTATACCAGACTGTTTTGTTATATATTTTTTCATTACCTAGGAGATATTTGAATTTTAGCATCAAACACTTTAATTATCATATTAACATCATTTATAACTCCAACAGGTGCTGCATTTCTTGTTAAATTTAAAAAATTTAAATAACTTCTAAACTTTTTTCTTTCTAATGGTGGTTTAGCATAATTTAAATTTGTAGGATTTAATATTTTTTTATAACCACTTGCATCTGTTATCCATATATTTCTTTCAATATAAGTTCCAGACAATACAGTTGTACCAGGAATTACTGGTCCTAATGGAGGATAACCTGAACCTAATGGAAATTCACCACGGTCTGCTGTTATATCCCAAAATTGATTGAATTTATATTTACTTTCTTCTTTAGAAAATAGTATATCATAAGAAGCAAAGTTTGTTGTATTTAATTTAGGATATGTTAAACTTAAAGTAACATTATTTTTAGGAAATATATTTAAGTTTAAATATCCAGATACTTGTTCATTATTAAATACAACTACTTTATCAAAGTTATAATCTAAAATTTTAAATTGGTCAACACAGTTAATACTTGATCTTTTATAACACTCTAAAATATATTCAAATGATCTTATAGTAGTTACTGTTTGTCCAGTAATGTGAGGAAACTCAACTTCAAAAGGATATGGTGTATCATAAAAATTACAAAAGTTATTACATATAAAATTATGTTTCCATAATGAATTTTGTTTTCCTATATCTCCGGTTGTTAAAAAAGTATTTTTAGTACCTAAAGATAAACTAGGATGCCAGTCATGAAAAGAAATCCATGCTTTTATTTTTGGGTCATAACTTATTGTCCAAGAAGCATCTTCAAATAAGAAAGGATCTCCTAATAAATATCTTCCTTGTCCATTTAATGTAAAGTAATCTCCTCTACCACTATCTTTACCATATGTTATTAAAGGTATATAAGCAACTGTACCAGGTGCTCTTGGAATTGGATCAGTAGTTTTTCTTAACCTATAATCTTTTTTACTAAAATATAATATTGTATTATCACTATCATACATAGTTTGACAACCTATACCAGCTACTGGATTATCTTTATATGGATAATCAGGAAAGTCATCAGTAAGTTTATATGGTAAAAATAAATTAAACCACCACTTTAATCCTATAGAAGATATTTCTTCTAATCCTTGACCATAAGTAAAAATCTTACCTTGATTTTGAGATATATAATATATTCCTACAGGAGATGCAATAACTGATAATCTATTTTGTGATGAACCATATTCATATGATTTATCAGCATTTGTTATAGCTTGTCCGGGTTGTGAAAATAATCCTCCATCTCCAATAGTAAGTTTAGTTCCTAAATCAGTTTGTAACTGATCAGTACCTTGGAACATTAAAGGACCATCATTTTTAAATGTAATTAGTATACCACTTTTATTTACACTTTTTACACCACTTACTTGTGATTTAAATTCTTTGTAATTATTAGCTAAATATATAAACCAACTGTCTTTAAATGATTCATCCTGCTGTTGTAAAGAATAATATATTCTATCAGGATAATAAGTATAACAAAGTTGTGAAACTTGAGGATTATAATACCTACTTTGTAAAGAACCTTGAGAAAAATATTGAGTAAAGGCTTTAGATATACTTAAAGAATAATCATATCTGTATCTATTTCCTTTTGTTATAGTTTCAGGATTAATATTAAACATACGTTCTAAATCAGTATATCTATATGGATCATAATGTTTTTCACCTTCTGTTAATCCTTGTTGTCTAAAATCTACTAACACATCTGATTCAACAAAAAAGTCTCTAACACTAGAATTTGCTAAATAAAAATTAGCATTTGGCACACTTAAATCCCAAGTAGAACCATAATTACCTTCATCATCATTAACATAATCATAACGATTATTAGAAGCAGTACCAGTCCACCAATCAAGTTGATAATAATCTCTTGGCCATGGACCAGTACCAGAAGGAGTTATATTGCCTGGATTAATTAAATTTAAAATTGTTGCTTGATTGGGTGCTAATACAGATGGATCATATTCAATACTATTTATAAAAAATCTTGCAGTAGGAATCATATTATACAATGTATAATTAAATTCATACCCATCAGGTTCATTAAACAACCAATCATAAAAATAAAAAAATGTATTTCTTTCAGTATATCTATTTATAAAAGTATCACCTCCAAAAAATATAGGAGTTTGAGCTAATCTTAACCAAATTAAATTACTATTTCCTGTTGTAGGATTAAATATTGTAGGACAATCACGACTAGGATTATTTATAACAAAATTATTTTCTGGAAAAGGAGCTGTAGTAACATTAACATTTATTTTTTGTTCACATGGAGTAATAGGTATTTGTTTTATACCATTTAATTGTCCATATTGATTTCTAAGTCTAACTTTAATCCCTGCATAATGACTAGCAATTTGTCTATTAAAAGGAATTTCTAAACTAGTAAAACTTGGTAAAGTATCAATGGGATTACCTAGATCATCTTCAGTTTTTATTAAAGTGCCTAATGTAACTAATGAATTATCAGCATTAATAGGTGCTGGGCCATCAGTTTGAGCATTACCATTTTCAGTTCTTAAAAAAACTGTGTCAGATCTTTTTAAATTATTAATACTATATGATTCATTAAGACCAGTTAAAGTACTTTGATATCTTGGAACTTCTTGTATAGTATCTCTAATATAAAAAGCATCTTCTACACTATATCTAAAAATATTTGCAGTAGGTTCAGGAACAAAATTACCATAAAAACCATGAGCAACACTTTGTAATGCATATTGTTTATATTTTACAAGTAACAATATTAATTTTTTAGAAGTATCCGCTCCTTTAGCAAAATAATAAGTAAATTTTCCAATAGCATTAAATGCAGCACTGCCAAGTCTACCAAGTACTTGTCTATCTCCTAAATCACTTTTATAACTTCTTTTTTGTGATGTAACACCTGGAATACCAGCTACAGCTGTATTATAGAGATTTGTTTTTTGAGTTAAACTGACTCCTGGTAAAAGTAAACTAGATACAAAATCAGTTACTCCACCAGCTGCATTAAAATATCCCAGCAATGATAATGGGTTTGCTACATTAGCTGGATCACCTAATGAAGTTTCATATCCCAAATCTGGTAAAGCCATTGCAGCAGCACTAGGATTAGGTAAAGTACTTCCACCACCATATACAGGTCCTAAATATGGAGCCTCAATTGTTTGTTCTGTTTTTCCAATATTTGATAGTATAACTTCAATAATACCACCTACAATCATAACTATTGTTGATGTATCACTTAATAATTTAAATTGTGGATGATCACTTGGTGTAAGAAATTGATGTTGAGAAGTTCCTCTTAATTGACCATATAGTTTTAATTCAGTAACTGATAAAAAAGGTGTTCTAAACATTGTATCAGGTGAATGAAAAGTCATCATATCAATTGGTACAGTTTGATTTATAACACCACTACTTGGTTTTTGAGCACCAGGAGTTTGAGGTATTCTAATATATGGATCATTTTGACCACCAACATTTCCTCCAATAGAAGCACTTGGTGGTGTAATAGTATTAAATGGATAGTTAGGATATAAACCTTTTGATAGTTGTGTAACATTAGATCCTTTTATTACAAATGTTCTAAGACTATTTAGCATACCTTTTGCAATAATAGATTTGTTACCTTCTCTTGAACCTCTTAGTATTTCATAACCAACTATTCCAGGAATATCATTTCCTTCATTATCTTTTGGATAAGTAATATTTTCAAAATAAACTCCCATGAGTCTAATTTGATTATCATTATTTTGAAGAGCTGTTGCAGGATTTGCTAAAAAATGATAAGTATTAATATTTAAAGCATTATCTGGAAATTTATGATGTCTTATATTTTTTCCACATAAGTCAAATGCTGTAGTTGGTAAACCTGTTGAAGAATCAATTGCAAGAGGAGTCCAACACTGTGAAGTTGAATTCCATATGTCAGGTTTTTTATCAGGATATGTTTCATTAGATTCCCAATAAGCCATATTTCCAACAGCAATTACTTTACCTCCATCAGCTAAAACAGTACCTGGTGTTGCTGTTTGTGATGCCGTATTAAAAACTTCATATAACTCATCATCAGGTGTTAAACTATTTATATTTGCTGGATTAGCATTAGATAAAACTGCTTTTTCAAGAACACCATTATATAAACCAGGAATTCTTCCAGGAATATGATATGATGAAGATTTATCACCGGTATCATAAACCCATCTAATAAAAAAAGCATATACTTCATCTCTTAAATAAGATCCTTTTCCACCACCTTTAACATAATAATTTCCTGGATATTCAACTGAAGCCCACTTAGAAGTAATTAAATTTGCTAGTGGTTGATAATTAAAATCAAGTTTTGATGTTGGACCAACTCTTAACAAATAATTATTTACTTCTGATATCTGATCTGATTTTTCAAATATAGGAGTTTGTATTGGTAAGAAACCAATTGGTACAGTAATTAAATCTTCTTTAATTTGATCTAATTCAACTACTGAAGTATTAGTAGAATAAAAACCAATTTGTTTAGCAACAGCTCCTTGATTAATAATTTGTACAACTACTAAAATAAATTCATCAAAATTTTCTGAATCTGCATTTATTGAAATTCTTATGGCTCCTTCTAAATCATCAGGTGACCATACTGGTTGAGTATTACTAGCAGAAAAATAATCAGTTACTTTTTGACCTTTTATACTATAAGCTATACATGCATAGTATGTTCCATTTCTTAATGTACCTCCAGAACTTCCTAAAGTTACATTAAGACAAGGTGTAGTCATAAATCTTGCTAATCTTATTTTATCACAGTTTAAACTATTAACTGGTGTGCAAGTAATACAAGCATTTACTGGAGGACAACCTAATGGCCATACTCCCGGAGATGTTTGATTACATCCTGCATTATCAGTACATAATTTATTCCATTCAACTCCTGGCCATAATTCAGGTGTATTTACACCATTACTATAATAGTTTACAAGTAATGGACCTGAAGAATTACCAAAATATGTATATGATGTTGATGGCCAAGTTTGAGGATCTCCAATATTTAAATATCTATCTGGATTTAATCCATCAGCCCAATATACTTGCCATGTACAATCTTCTTTTTCTCTTGATACACCAGATATTAAAAATCTTTTATCAAAAGCTAAACAAGCATCTTGTACAATAGGTTGATAAATACATCTTTCTTCTTGTAATAAACCAATTTCAGACATAATAGGTCTTCCTGTATTATCATGACCAGCTGTAAAAATTATCCATTTATCTGAAAATATTTGAATGCAACCAATTATATACAAATCTGTAACAGCAGCCTGCATAGTTGCACCTGTTGTTGCACATAAAAAATTTGATACTTCATTTGATAATGTACCTAAGTCACCTTCAGAAGTATTATTAACAGCATTACGGGCATGTGTCCACATACCATCATTTACATATGAAGGATCTGAATCTTTATTTAATCCTTTAGTAAATGTGTGTGTTATACTTTGTCCTGAATTTTCTGATTCTGCCATTTTTATATAACTCTTGTGTTTCTAAAACTTCTTGGATGTTCATTATTTGGTCTATGACTTGTAAACATATCATAATATTTACTATGCATAGCTCTTCTATTTGTCCACCAGATTTCTTCAAGTTCACTAAAGTTTGGAGTATTAACTAAACTAAGTGCTTGATTTCTAGCAGCTTTTAATCTACTTTCAATTAACTGCATTCTTTGTGAAACATCTTCACCATTCATTAATAAATTTTCAAGAATCCTAGATTTAAATGCATACTCATAATATTCATTTATAAGATCATGATCTGGAACTAATAAGTTTCCATTATCATCTTCCATAGCTCCTTGATAATTTAAATAAACTTTACATGTGTCTAGTGTAGTAAATAAGAAACCACCTTTTATCCAACCTTCATCTAAAGTATTTACATATAAATTTGGACAGTCACAAGAAATTTCTTGACTAGTTTTCATTCTTAATGGAAGAAGTGTACTATAGGTTCTTGTTTGTCCAGTATTTACTATTTGAATAAGTTCAGATTTTTCTCCTTTACAGTTCATAAAAACTCTTGGCCTTATACAAGTATCTCCATAAGGATTAAGTGGATCATATGAGCTAGGAATAGTTGGTGTGGGACATTCTGCAGCACAAGAATTAGTAAGACATGCTGCAGTATAATTACATGGATTAGAATTACATGTAGAACAGTTAATTGTAATAGGTGCACATACATTTACATTAGCTGGAGTTTCAACATAAGGTACTTCTTGTATATTAGTTCCACCAACCATTCCATTGTATCCTATACTTTCAGTAAATTCACCACATAATAATGCATAATTAAATACATAAAAGTCATCTGGTAATTTTACTCTACCATGACATACTTCTAATACAACTTCTTTAGTTTGATTTATTCTTAAACCTAAATCATAGTTTAATTTTTTAGCTAACTTAATAAGCTGTTGAGGCTCTATCATGTTTTCTAATGCTAAAGTATTAAAGTCTATTGATACATCTTCTAAAACTGAGTCAAAAGTTCTGTACCGTAGTGTATAATTAAAGTCCATTATCTAAGTGTATTTTGACTATCATCAGGTCCATCTGTTGGAATTGACATAGTCATAGTTAATTCTTTTATTACAAATTGTTCTACTTCAGAAAATAAATATTCTGGTAATGAAAAAGGATCATCTTGTCTTACTGTACATTCTTTTGTATCACATGTTTCAATAGTTCCTTCAAAGATAGCTTCCATTCTTATTGCTTCCCAATCTACATTAGGACAATATATATAACCATCTAAATACCAAAAATAAAAATTTCTATTATATTTCCAAGTTGTAGTTTTAGTCATAGAAACCCAAGTACCTGGATCTGTTCT
>Ga0209597_1000131_pt1 | contig 47670 bp, 38 predicted proteins | sample M_140625_MF_Meta_FD_187316 | JGI IMG/M metagenome (GOLD analysis project Ga0209597, IMG submission 187316) | Freshwater microbial communities from Lake Montjoie, Canada to study carbon cycling - M_140625_MF_MetaG (SPAdes) (version 2) | ecosystem: Environmental > Aquatic > Freshwater > Lake... | reverse complement strand
GAGCGCCACCGATTCGAACGTCACTTGGACCCGTTGAACAATGAGCCCATCGGCGTCCGATACCTTATGAAGGAGGCTACGGAGGAGGACTGGAAGCGCGAACTGGGACGGAAAGAGCGGGATCGTCAGAAGAGCAATGAGATTCGGGATATTCTCGATGCCTTCAACGGGGCGGCCATCGACCTCTTTCGGCGCATCGAGACCGGCACGGTGTATACCGCCGAGGATGCCACCCTTCTCATCAATCAGCTGCGGATCGAGCTCGAGGCGCTGCGCACCTTCTCCTTTCAGGCCATGAACGAAGTGGGGAAATTCTTCAACTGTTCGGTGCCGTGGGTCAACGAAAAGTGGGAGATGCAGCACGGCACGGAGCGTACAAGACGACTGAAAAATGATAGGGAGAGAGCGGATGCCCTTGCACGTGAGACGGCGGCCGCGGCACCCGCGGCGATCGCGGCGGCCGAAGTGGCAGCCGATATCGCAGCGAGAGCAAGACTAAATAACCCCGAGTAAAGTAGGGACAATGCACTATGATTTTTTAATCGTAGGAGCGGGCATTGCAGGACTGACCTGTGGCCTCGAACTGCTGAAACGGAACAAGGATCAGAAGATCTGCATTCTAGAACAGTACAACTATGTGGGCGGGCGCATGCTCACCCATCATCAAAAAGGGGCGCAGTGGGAGATTGCGGCCGGCCGTTATTCGGAACGCCATCCGATGCTCCTCAGTCTGATCAAGAAGTATGGACTGCATTCGATCCCGATTGGTCGCGGCGATCACAGTGGCTTTGCGGAACTGATCCCGACCTTCATGGATCCCTTGAAGTCTTTAAGTCCTCAAATTCTGGCCACGCACACCTTAGGAGAACTCTTGACAAAGGTCCATGGCCCCCGTGCTCACGATTTTCTCCAGCTCTTTCCGTACTGGGGGGAGATCTGGGCGCTACGGGCCGACCTGGGATTCTACTCGTTTGCCTCGGAGTTTCGAGGCGGCGAAGAGTTCTATGTCTGCAAGGAGGGGCTCCAGTCGGTCACGGATCATATGCGAAAAGAGTATGAGGCGTTGGGAGGGCAGATCCAGCTATCCGTGAAGGTACTGGATGTTCAGGAACAGCCAAAGGGTGTCCGTGTTCTGGTGCAGCCTATGAAATACGAAAAGGGTGCGTTACGGTCTCTTGGGCCCCCGTCGGACCTGTACGCCGGCCATTGCATTCTGGCCATGCCCGTCTTTCCTTTGAGAAAGCTGCCGTCTGTTCACATGCCGGTGCTCAAGCATCTGACGATGGAGCCGCTCATTCGGATGTACGCCACGTTCCCTGTTCGAAAAGGCAAGAGCTGGTTCTCGTTTCTGAAGGGGAACCAGGTGTTCCCCGACAATGTGATTCGCTATTTCATTCCTATCAATTCGGCCAAGGGACTCTGTATGATTTCGTATACGGACGGCGATGATGCACGGTACTGGATCAAGATGCTCGATACCAAGCACCGCCCCTTTGTCCAGAAGGAGGTCATGAAGGAGATCCGCCACCTGTTCCCCGATCTGTCCATTCCTGAGCCGACCGAATTCCACACCTATCCGTGGCACGATGGCTGCAGTTACTGGCTCCCGGGCTTGTATGACCCTGTCGCGATGTGTCGTTCTGCTCTCCGTGTAAGCAAGCATGTGTCGGCTTGCGGCGAGAGCCTCTCGATGCGCCAAGCCTGGATCGAAGGGGCTCTTGAATCGGCCGCAGAACTACTCAAGCAACTCTAGAGTAGAGACAACAATGCACTTCGACCACCATCTGATCCTGGCCTTGTTCCACATCTTTTTCGTCGTTCCGCTCTTCTTCCTGATCGCCTTCTTTCGCAAAGATATGTCCGCATGGGCCTACAATACACTGCTTGGCCTCGGCCTGTTTGTTCTCGCCTATCATGCCTACAAGATGATCAATCGTTGGATCAGCCATTCGGGCTATGCCTGGATCAACGCGATTCACGTGTTCTTGGTGGCCCCCTTGTTGATCTATATCGGCTACCAGCAAAAAGAGACGGCGAGGGCGGCCTACGAGCTCTGCATCATGGTGGGGTCCGCGGCCCTCGGCTACCACACCTATTCGTTGGTGCAGCAGATTAATACGGTGCCTGAGAACTAAAAGTGATCAAAGGCACTGCACAAGTACAGTGCATCCCACTAAAATCCACAGCATCCGATCTGCTCTTCGACCATCCGAGACCAACAGAACCCCTTCCTATTCTCTAGACGATCAAAGAGCCATCGGAGCGCCTCCGATGGACTCAGAGGCTCTTTTTGTTCATCGCGAATTCTTAGAATTGCACAGAGAGCCGCCATCTGGACCGGCTGTACACGCCATCCAGGGCCCCTGTGCAGCGCCTCATACGCCATCTCGGACCATACCGTTGACTGTCGCGGATCCGCCACAGGGACTGTCGTTAGGGCCAGATCCATAAGAACAACCAGCTGTTCGAGTATTCTGCGAAGATCCGTGGCCGGCAATTGATCAAAAAATCGGAGTTCAAGGCCGTGGGCCCAGTGTTTGTTATAGTTGATGTCCAGACCAATTTCATCCCTTCGCACATAATCGGTTCGAGCATAGAATCGATCGTACCAAGGCGCTACGCTGGTCGTCAAGATCTTTCCTACAGCCATCCTTTCCGTATCAAATGTACCCATGCCAATATAGCGGGACACGGCCACTCTCTGAGAGGCCGCCGAATACCGATCCGATACCGCCGCAAACGGATCAGGGGATCCATGGATCGCAATCCACAAGGGCTCTAGCCATTGAACAAACCGAGCGAGTACGCGGTGCTTTTCTAAAAAATCGGCGGGCCAAAGCGGCTTCTTGTCAAATCCCAGCTGTGTCGGCAATGTAACATTGATATGAATTGTCCCATTGTTAAACATACTAACATTACCGGGATTTGTGAGATAGGACGCAAACGGCTCATTTGTTGGTGAAGCGAGACGCAGAGGTCCGTGGGCCAAAGGGGGTGCCTTGGCAATCTCTGCCACAAACCGTGTCTCTGCCTCTTCCAGCTCCCGAAGAACCGTATCGACCGTGGCCCTATAAAATCGCTGCGTCATAAATTCCACAGTATCGCCATCCCACATATAGGTTGCATTGAGCTCTTTGCGGAGCCATTCCGAATGCTGACACAGATACTCAAAGACTGTCTGCCCTGCAAAGAGCGGATTGGGAGGGGTGCCCTTGGTCCGCACGGTTGCGTGCTGGCCGCTCAGATCGCATTTTGTCAAACTGTGACTATTCATGAAAAGAGGGACGGATAGGGTGCCGCCACAGATATCTAGGATGCGCCCAAGCATCGGCGCCAATGTCTCTGATTTATAGGACTTGTAGTAATCGACGGAATATCGCTCGGGTGCCATATGGCCTTCAAATGTAGTAATGTCGATACTCTGAGAGGTTGCAAGATAGGTTTCGTGCTCTATGCCAAGTCCCCAAAAATAACCGAATCGACGATAAGCCCCCGCATATCGTTCATGTTTGGGTAGATTCTGCAACATATTATTATTAGCTGCGATTAAAAATCAAAAATACGCTTAGGCAACCGTCACCAAAAGCGCGTGCCGTGCATCCCCGACCGGCAGCGACACACATCCAATGCTATGATAATAGAACGCTCCCAACGTATCAAAGTCTCTTGTGCACGTCTTGCACGCAATGGACTCCTTGGTTCGTTCGAGGATCGCCGCGGTCTCCTTGAACACATGAACGCGCATGCAGTGGGTTCTACAGTTGCCCTTGGTCGGACTGGTGAACGTACATCCTTCGAAAGGACACGGAAAGCCCGTTGTCTTGGCACGATGCGGATGCCCGCCCTTGCCGGCCATTCGTTCGATATGGTGCTCCAACGTCTGTTTTTCAACAAAGATCTTGTCGCACCATTTGCACTTGTTCTGCCGAGTCGCATCATGCTTATTCATATGCATACACATGGTCGATTGATTCGGCGTGGTATACTCGGGGCACTCGGGACAGATATAGAGACCCTCGGCGGAACGGACGTACGTGCGACGCTTAAGTTTCTTACCAGTTGACATTATGGATATCCTAGGGTGTCTTCTAGAACAGACTTTAGACTCTTCAATTTTTTTGGAGTTGGCGAATCTAAAGGTATTCTTTCATAGACGAACAGGGATGAGTGCCATCTCTATTTCACAGGCGCTCGCGGAGCTAAAGCTGCTTAGGAAGCGGATTCAGACCGCCACAAGCAACTCCGTGTTTACGACACTTAAAAAGAAGCGGGATCTGCTGGATGTGCCGCGCTTCACGGCCGACGCCCAGGCCTCCTATCAGTCGTACAGGGATTTGCTGAATCGCTATAACAGTATCAAGGCCGCCATTGTGCTCAGTAATGCAACAACACTGGTGAGTATTGCAGGAACGGAGTATACTGTGGCAGATGCTGTGGAGCGCAAGAAGACGATTGAGATGGAGAAGAACATGCTTCATCAGATGCAGATGCAGTATGATAAGGTGAAGAATGATTATGATAGCCATACGAGTTCGGAGAATGCCAGGGTAGAACGGCTCATTCAGACAGAACTGGGCAAGGATTCGAAGACGAATGTGGAGGTGATTACGCAACTTTCGGAAACCTTTTTGGCGCAGAACCGAGCTGAAATAATCGATCCACTGAATCTGGGCAAAGAGATTGTCGCTCTCAATAAAACAATTGAGGACTTTGAGACGAAGGTGGATTGGATTCTGAGCGAGTCGAATGGAAGAACGACGATTTGCGTATAAATAACCCAACAACTCAACAACCCAACAACCCAACAATCCAACCACCCAACAACCCAACAATCCAACCACCCAACAACTTAAATAAACAGGGGGTAAGGGGGAGGCGGTTCACCGGCCTTTGGCCGGTGAACCGATGTCCCCCTTTTGGAGCGAATGTACCCAAGCTATCCAAGTCTAATTCGCATATGTTAACTTCGGTTGACATGCGCTATATCTTCAACGAGCAACGTGCAACTACGAAGCATCAGTGAAGAACGAGCAAGGACTGGCAGACCCCTGTGTGGTCTGTAACTAGCAATCGGCAAATAGCAACGTGCAACGAGCGATCAAATCCAAGAAGAAAGGATCCCTTCATGAGTCACAACATGGAGGGTAAGGGTTCGGATAGCAACCCTGGTACATCCTCTTGGCTGCTTCAAAAGGGGGGAAGCTTATCTCTGAGAACATTGTTTTCAGAGATAAGCGATAAAAATAAATCGAATCTCTCAATAGAACCATGACGGAAGTAAACATCGGCTCTAAGGCACAGGTTTTCCACGGAACGGCGAAGCGTACGAGCGGCGGCTTGAAGAAGGCGGATCTGATGAAGACGAAGGCGGGTCGCATTGTCAGCCGCAAGAAGCATGCGCTCGGCAAGAAGGCTATTCAGCGTCTCTTCAAGGCGGGCTACAAGCCCAAGAAGGGCTCCTTCAAGGCGATGAAGAAGGGTGCGACACGCCGCGTCCGGCGCTCCAAGGGCGGCGGGGATCCGAAGGTGCTGACCCCGCCTGTTGCAGTTTCTCCTCCTGTCACTGGAACTGCGTAGACAAGAACGAAAAGAGATCGGCTAACTGTTTTTTAGACAATTGCTCCGAACTCTCCGACACAGGATCGTACCAGTACAAAGAGCCTATGGTTGCTTCGTTGACGCGCGTCCACGCCAAGCCCGCCTTGGCCACTCTCAATTCCTGTAGAATCTCCTTGAACTCCTTCGCCTGATAGGTCTTCTTATAGAGAACGGTCAGTTGTTTGAACACCAGATCCGCATAAGAACTCATCAGATCTTCAATCGGCGCATAAAAGACGGTGTCATAGGGCTCCAGACGTCTCAGAGGGGCTTGGACCTGGTGCAGAACGGTCACGGACTTTGGGAGCTTCAACCAGACCCCATCGGGCACAGGGAGTTCCTCCATCATGAGAAGCACATCCTTGGGTGCATGCAGAATATAGGTGAGCGCGAGAGACCAGTCTCCCAATTCCTTGACATGGAAAATTGCGTCGTATGCGTACGCCATCGGCTTCATAACACTGATAGGGGTGTTCGTGAGCAGAACGCGTCGCTGGAACGGTTGGCGCAGCAGTTCGATATGCTCTTGCAGGGGCGGAGCTTTTCCTTTGGGCCAGGGGCCTTGCAACAGAATCCGAGAGCCGTGGAGGTTTGTCTGGAACGCATCGACGTGGACGGTATCGGCCATTACTTGGATCTAGGGTGTCGAAGGTTTAGATGCCTTTCCCGTTAAGAATATAATTTTATACTAAGCGGTACCGTTAAGAATCTAATTACGCCTCCTCCTTTGGAAGAGGCGTAATTAGATTCTTAACACTAGTGCTAGTATAAATTTAAGCCTCCGCCCATTTGGGCGGAGGCTTAAATTTATACTAGGCGGTACTAGAGAGAATGATCCCGTCCCTGAAACAACTGGGACTCGCAATGCTAGCGTTTGTCGTGATCGATTCGGTCTGGCTATTCACGGTCGGCCAGTACGCGATGGCAATGACGAGCAGGATCCAGGGTTCTTCGGCTGTACTGAACTTGTGGGCGGCCCTGATCGTCTATGTGGCGCTCGGGTACCTGGTGTGGCAGGTGAACTCCGTGCAGGAAGCCGCTCTTCTCGGATCGGCGGTCTATGCGGTCTATGATTTTACGAGTTTGGCTGTGCTCAAAAAATACGAAGTGTGGATTGCGGTCGCCGACACTTTATGGGGCGGCGTTCTGTTCTCAGGGGTCTATTCAGTTCTGAAGGCTCTGAAGGTCTAATTACTTCTTCTTCCCGAATTTCTTCTTGGCGTCCAAGCCAGTCTTATAGATTGCAGCGGCATCGGCCTCCGTCATGTCCTCGATCGTAATGCCCTTTGGAATCGAGGTAAAGACTTTGGTCTTGAGAGATGGCTTGAAGATGTACGGGCCGTACGCGCCTGCGCGAACCTCGTAGTCCTTAAAGGCCTTCAGAACGCCTGACGGCTTCGACGCTTTTTCGTTCAGTTTGGTTTCAATCTCGGCCCAGGTGTCCAGAGGACCGATGGAGACGGAGAGGGTGCCGGCGACCACATAGGGACCGAATTTGCCCGACTTCTTGAGAACCGGCTGATCCTTCCAGACGCCGACCTGTTCACCTGCCTTCGCTGCAGATGCAGACGCAACATGCTGGAGTGCTTGTGCCTCTGTAATCGCCGTGAAGGCGACGCCTGAGGGCCAGCCATAGAAGACGGTCTCTTCCTTGGTCGCTCCTTCTTTCAGTAGCAGGGGCCCCTTCTTGCTCATCACGGCCTTTAGGCCCTCGGAACTAAGAACGCGGATCTTGGCTGAATCGGTGCCTTGTTTAGACGGGCTCTTAATCATTGTCTGATACTTGTCTTTGTACGAAAGCCATGTATCTTGCAGCACCTTCTTCCAGGGCTCCAGGCCCTTCTCGATCCGGTCGAGCCGCTGTTCCATCTCACTCGTGAACTTGTACTGAAAGAGGTGCGCGAAATGTTGATCGAGGAACTGGAGACAGGATCGGCCTAAGTCCGTCGGCACGAGCTTCTTCTTCTCGGCGCCGATCGTCTTCTGCTCTTTCTTGGTTTGCAAGGGTTTCGTGGGATCCACGAGCGTGTAGCTCGTCTGAGTCACTGACTTGCCATTTACATTGGTGATCTCGGCGTACCCGCGATCTTGCACGGCGGCCAAGAGAGACGCAAAGGTGCTGGGGCGGCCGATTCCGTGCTGTTCGAGAGACCGGACAAGCGTGGCCTCCGTGTACCTCGGCTGGGCCTTCGTTTCATGAGGATTTGCCTGGAGCTGCTTCCACTGCACGACTGTGGTCGGTATGAGAGTGGTGATCTGGGTCCATAGGGCAGTCGATGCGTCTGCTTCCTCGTCGTCTTCGTCCAAGGCCGCGACTTTCCCCACGATCTGCCAGCCTTGGAAGGTCGTCCGTTTGGCTTGTGTGAGCCACGGCAGCCGTTCTTCATCAGACTCACCCACCATATGGAACTTCACGGTACAGGTCTCGCCCAGCGCTTTCGCCATGACGCTCTGCAATGTACGGTTCCGAATGAGCGTGTACAAGCGTTGCCCCGCCTCGTCGACCTCCGTGACCTCCATGTGGGTCGGCCGAATCGCCTCGTGGGCTTCTTGGGCCTGGACCTCGGGCGCCCCCTTCTTCTCTTTAAGTCCTTTGACGGGGACTGCTGTTGGCTTCTTTAAGTCCTCGGGCGTCCCCGTCTCTTTAAGTAGGCCGAGGTAGGTCGGACCCCAGGTGGCCTCGATGAGTGCGCGGGCTTCTTTCACGGCCTCCTCGGACAGCGAGGCCTTGTCCGTGCGCATATAGGTGATGTGCCCGGCTTCGTAGAGTTTCTGGGCGATCTGCATCGTGGCTTTAGGACTTAAGCCGTATAAGGCGCTTGCTTGCTGCTGCAGCGTGGAGGTCATCAAGGGCTCGGGGGGATTGGAGGACCAGGGCTTGATCAGGTTGGAGATGATAGTGGCTTGGAGACCGGTGCGGCGAATGTCGAGGTAGTTTGTGGCTGATTCCTCGTCTTCAAGTTCATCTTCCATGCTTGCTTGGAAGATGAACGAACTAGCCTCTCGCTTGCGAGAGGCTACCAGTTCATCTTCCATGCTTGCTTGGAAGATGAACGAACTAGCCTCTCGCTTGCGAGAGGCTACCAGTTCATCTTCCATGCTTGCTTGGAAGAGCTTTGTCGGTGTACTGATAGGGAACCACTGCCCACTTAAGCGCCAGCTACTCGCGGCTTTGAACGACTGAATCTGCTGCTCCTTTTCAATTAGCAGCTTGAGCGCCGGCGTTTGGCAACGACCGGCTGATAGGCCGCGGGCCACCTGATTCCAGAGGATTGGACTCAAGGTGAATCCGATCATGAGATCGAGCATGGACCGGGCCTGCTGGGCCCAGATCCTGTCCATGTTCAGAGTGCGGGGCTTCGCCACGGCCTTCAGAATGGCGTCTTTGGTGATCTCATGGAACACAATGCGAGGCGTTGTAGTCAATGGGAGTTTGAGAAGAAGTGCAACGGAATAGGCGATGGCCTCGCCCTCCCGATCATCGTCGGCGGCCAGAAAGACCTGTGTGGCCTCTTTGGCGGCGTCTTTCAGTTGCTTCTGGACTTTCGACTTTTCGCTCAGAAAGGTGAAACGGGGCTCAAAGTCCCTGTCCAATCCGATCGAATCCAAGGACTCTTCGAGCGCTCGAATATGCCCCATAGAGGCTACGACCTGATACTCGGGGCCCAAGAATCCCTGAATCTTGCCGCATTTTGCGGGGCTTTCGACGATCACGAGCTTCATATTACTGTTTGATGATTAAGTAGTGACGGATTCTTATCAAATTTAGTAACTAGGATACTTATAGGAGTGGAATGGGATTGTGTGCATCCAAAGTTATAAAAGTTGTACCTCTGGATGCGCCCCAAGAGATTCTTCGGCCAATTGTTGCGCCGATTGTTGTGCCGATTGTTGTACCAAAGCAAGAGCCAAAACCAGCGCAAGAGCTAGTGCCAGAACCAGTGCAAGAGCCAGTGCAAGAGCCAGTGCAAGAGCAAGTGCGAGAGCCAGAACCAGTGCATCCCATCACATACTATATGGACCCCGATACACTTGCACCCCCTCTTCGTACTGTATCCGCCATTGAGAACTATAAGTGTTCTGCCGGGCTGATTTATAGAACAGATGCTACGCAGCCAAGCACTCCACGATCCACTTCAGTTCGGGATCAAAGGATAGCATGAAGTTGACACAGATGCACTTCTCGAGCATGGAGGCATCTGCCTTTTTAGCAACCGACAGGTGCACTTCGGCCTCACGGATCGCCCTCTTGTTCCATTCGTTCACACGACTCACGAACTTCAGCACCTCTTCGTCTTCCTGTTTCAACAAATTCAGAACGATACGCAAACTCTCACGGAGTTTGTCAACAGATAAATAGGGCCTATGAGTGGATCCTGGCCGAAGGAGGAGCAGCTTCTTGTTTGTGTTAAACTGCCTCGTCAGGGCCCCGATGTACTTGTTCAGAATGAGGTTCGGCTCTAAGCGCCAGATCTGCGGCTTGCAGTTGTTGACGGCATTGAAAAAGGCGATCGCCCCCTCTTCGTCATCCACTTGCTTTACAGTCATGAGAACGGTGAAATCAGATTCACAGAGGGATTCTTGGAAATGGGTTCTCAGAACATGGGCTCGGTGCTGCCCATCGATCAGATAGGACTGACGAATCGGATTGCCCACTGCATCCTCTTCGTTGTATTGGACTACGCGGTACCCTGAGTCGAGCTGCTGGACTTGTCCTTTTATAGCCTGCTGAATCGCGGTTGCATGGGCTATGTCCAGAATCCGATTTCCTTTCCAAACAGGAATATTAATTAGTTCTTTGGCGGAGAGGGTGTGAAGTGTCGAGCCATCATGGAATATATGAAGAGGCCTATTCATTGATTTAAAGAGGACTTGTGCCTTAGGTGTTCTAGACAGTTGCGTCTGGCTCTATGAAATGCGGATCCCAGAGGCAGACGTGCCAGTTCCTGAACTGGCTGAGATCTTCCATCTCCTCCTTGGTTCCGAAGTTGTAGTGAGAAGAGAGTCCCTCAAATCGCCCGATCCCGTGGCCGCAAAATCCCATGCCCCATTCCGTGTATTCATATTCAAATTGGAGATCGGGATATTGGGAGGCCAACGTATTATAAAAAGGAATGGGAGGTGTCCAAGCAGACAGAAAGAAGGCTTCGAGGCCGCCGTTCACAGGCTGTAAGCGGACAGCAGTATCTGTATTCATAGCGACAATCCAGCGTGTCCCCCAGTTGGTTTGAACCCAGTTGGATGCCGCCGCGGTGGGCTTTGGAACATAGGTATTGAGATCGAACGGCTTTGCTTCGAACTGTTGCAGCAGATGGGCCGGTCCTGTGATACGGACCCAGTTGTCGCATTCATTGGGCATGGTATAGAGGGTAGGAGGGGGAGGGCTTTAGGGTGTCGCATCAAGTACAACGGTTGCTGTTGTTGCAGTTGCAGTTGCGGATGGCTTCTCCAGTACTTCGTACAGACGTGTTCGAACAGATCGGAGGATATCACCACAGATCAGAAGGAACGCAATGGAGGGCATGAGTGCCCATAAGGCATAGCTCAGGATTGAACTAGAGACATAGGGCGACAGATAGATGGCCACGAGGAAAGAACTCACGAGGCACCAGTAGCCAAAGGCCTTGTAGATAAAGACGCCGACGGTTAAAAGGTTGGGCATTGTTTTCCAGACGGCAATTGCAGCGATGACCCAGGCCACAAGAAGGATGGAGAGGAAGACCCAGACGGCACTGGTGTAATAGGAGAGGACGGATCGTGCGGATTGGTAGATCCCTAGGCTCAGAATGTAATAGATGGGAACGCCTGTGACAAAGAGGGCCACAATATTATTGGCTGCGAAGGCTTTGATAATGGAGGCATAGGCCTTGCGGCAGCCACGGAAGTAATCAGTGGGCATTGGTTGGGGATGGGAGAGAGTATGGGTGAGTCAAATTTTAGACATACATACATTTTAAAATAGACATATCGGACTAAAATAGATACTAGCAATCGGGATAAACAACAGTGTTTTCACTGTTTGTTTCGTCTGCTTCGCAACTATCAATGATGCTAATAATACTTTCGGGCGTTTTCAGCAGCTCTATCAACTCTTCAGCTGAAATTAATGCCGGCGTATTATTTGATTTTGCTTTGGGGCCAGCAAACACCATAAAGTCAAAGTCAAATCCAGAACGAATTGATGCGTGTTGCTTTGTGATATTTACTTCTAAATCCACTAGTAACGTAAATACAGACTTTACTTCTATTATTCTATTTTGAGATCTGATAAGAATATCAGGGTAATACGTATGAGTTTTTCCATCATGCTCATATTCAACTGTTGGGATATCTGTCCCAGTAAGAATATCATCCTCTTTAATACCTTCATTAAGGAGGATTTTTAGAGCGTGTGGCTCATAACCCTGAACTACACGTTCTTTTCCACTCGGCATAGCAAACACTTTACTCCCATATGAAGTAGCAATAACCTTTTGCCTAATAGCAGGACACTTTGAAGGGTTATCATGACCATACAATTCAATCATCCGAACTCGGATTTTTTCTTGAACATCTGGGCACTTGAGAGGATTATCTGTACCTAGATTTGCAATCCAGGTTGCAATTGCTTTGGCTCTTGACGCGGGATTCTGAGAAGGATACTCATAACCAGTTCGTTCAAGATTCGATTGAACTACTTTAGCCTTGACTATTGGACTTTGGGTTGGGAAATCAACACCCAATTTTGCCCTATTAGTTGCTTTTGATTTCTCTCTAGCAACTGGACTTTGAAATGTAAAAGGAACACCAAGAGTTTGGGTTGTTGTTATCTTCTTCTTTTCTTTGATTGCAGGTGATTGGGAGATATTCGCAACCTCATAACGTTCCTGAATTGTTGTGTTGGCTTTCGCGCGGACTGTAGAATTCATAATAGGATTACGAAAGCCATATATGTCAAGAGAAGTTGCTTCGAATTTTTCTTGTTGCTTAGCTTTTGCATGAGCCTCGCAAAATGCGCCGCTATCAACTAGTGCACGAAAGCGCCGGTACCCTGGAACACCACAATTGCACACAAAGTGAATCATCAAATCCCGATTGATTCGCTCTGGTTCAGTTGTGACCGCATTGGTTGTATCTGGAAGCACCCAGCCAACCAATCTCGCCCTGTCCCTTGAAATAGCATTATCAAGTCTATCTTTCGTGTAAGGAATTCTAGTTGCTCTTGTGGACATCTACTTTATACCAAGCAGATGAATATAATATATAATTTGTATATTTTAATGACTTCAAATTTTAATATCTAGTTACTAAACACCCAGCTTAAACGCCTACTACATTTTCTTATATACAGCGCTCGAAGTCATCCATCCTATGATTACTCCAAGCTCTGAACAACAAGCCATTATAGATGCAATATACAGTGGTCAGAATGTACTCGTCTCCGCGGTAGCCGGTTCTGGTAAAACAACGACCGTTCTCTCGTTGGCCAAGAAGGTCGCACCCAAAAAGATTCTTCAAATCACATACAATAAGCTTCTCAAACTCGAGGTTCGAGAACGCGTTGTGAAAGAGGGAATTGATAACGTTGAAATTCACACCTACCATAGTCTTGCAGTAAAATACTATGATAAGAAGGCCTATACAGATGATGTACTCCAAGTCATTATTAAGGCAAATCGATCGCCAAGACAGGCCATTGCCCCCTTTGATATTCTTGTGCTTGATGAGGTGCAGGATATGACCCCCATTCTCTTTTATTTTATCAGCAAGTTCCTTGCCCAGTACAAAAAACCCGTGCAGATCATATTGCTCGGTGATCCACGCCAAGCCATTTATGAATTCAAGGAGGCCGATAGCCGCTTTCTAACACTTGGAGGCAAGTTATGGGATTCGAAGCCTATGCTTGAATTCCCTCTTCGTATCAGTTATAGAATCACAAATCAGATTGCCGCCTTTGTGAATCACATTATGATTGGTTCTGAATGGATGGTGGCCGCCAAAGAAGGGCCCCCTGTTCATTATATTCGCGGGGAGCCATTTAACGTACAGCCAGTCTATATGGAACTGAAACAGCTGTTGCGCTCGAAAGCCTACAAGCCAGAAGATATCTTTGTCCTTGCGCCCTCTATTAAGAACAAATCGGGGAACTGTACACCCGTCAACAAACTCGAAAATCGCTTAGTTGCAGATGGTATTCCCTGCTATGTGCCTACATCCGATGAAGGTGAAATCAATGATGATGTGATTCAGGGAAAAGTTGTTTTTAGTACGATTCATCAATCGAAGGGGCGAGAACGCCCTGTTGTTGTTCTCTTCGGATTTGACAATGACTGGTTTACCTACTATGGTCGTAGCAAACAACGAACCCAGTGTCCAAATGAACTCTATGTAGCTGTAACAAGAGCGAAAGAACGCCTCATCGTTCTGGAAAGTTCGCAGTCAATTCCTCTTCCCTTTCTTCGAAAAACACATGAAGAGTTTCGGTCCTGCCCTTACATGAAGTTTGATGGAATCGCCTATAAGATACCTGTACTTAGAACAGGCGGCCCTGCACCTTCCAAGGATGCTCGCACGACTCCCACTGATCTCTTAAAATATATCTCAGAAGATGCGCTCGTAACCCTTCACCATATTCGAGAGGCTATCTTTACTCTGCAATCTCCTGTTCAAACGAATACAGAGATTCCAGGGACTGCTGAGAATTGTTATGGAACCTCTGAAAGTGTGTCGGACCTGAACGGAACAGTTATTCCCATGATATGGGAGGCGAATGAAACAGGGACCTGTACAATTTATAAACTTGTGCAGCACTTGAAAAATACATCCCCTTTTATTTGCAGCCAAGTGAAAGCACTTCCAGCCGAATTCCATCCCGAAGAATTTAGCACGGCTGATTTTCTGCATTTAGCGACTATCTGGCAAGCCATCACAACCGGATATAATTCGAAGCTTGCTCAGTTATCCTCCTATGGATGGTTAACGAATTCGATGGTGGAAGACTGTCATGCAATTTTGGATCAATATTTGCCTAAGACAACTCGGTATGAAATGGATATCGAAGTAGACAATTATTATGTAAAGGACTTTGGAAAAGTTACAATCACAGGGCGACTGGATGCAGTTACAGAGGATACTGTATGGGAACTCAAATGCGTGAAAGAGCTTCAACTGGAGCACTTTCTGCAACTAATTCTCTATGCATGGATGTGGCACGAGATATACCAAGAGGCACATGGCCCCCGCCGGTTTAAACTGCTGAATATGCGAACAGGCGAACTATGGGAACTCGATTCATCGAGTTACCATATTCCAGAAGTAGCACAAATTCTTTTATATAACAAATACAAGGTGAGGAGTAGTCTAACAGATACTGAGTTCTTGACACAGTGTAAAAAAAAAGAACTAGTATTAGAGGATGATATTCCTATTACAAATGCCGAACTGGTTGATGTGAACTTAGAAATCTTTACAAAAGCCAATCTCGAATTTATCTGTAAAGCGCGAAATATCAAAGGAATTTCCGCTAAGAACAAGGATGCACTTATAGGGATGATTCGAGCGCATATTGCAGCACCTAAACCCTAATTGTGTTATATCTATAACACATTTGCAGTTACATGGTCAAAATAATTGTACTTGATACAGAAACGACAGGGCTTCCGCGAGAGAAAAAGATAGGAGCACTTGAGAGCAATCGTAACTGGCCTGATCTTGTTAGTATCTGCTGGCATATTTATGAAGACAAAGAACTTCAACGTGCCGAATATCACATTATTCGACCCGAGGGATGGAGGATTGGAGCTTCGTCGGCAAATATTCACGGCATTGATCATGCAACTGCTTTACGTGACGGTGAAAAGCTTCTAGATGTTCTGACACTATTCAAAAATGATATAGCAAATGCCTATGTGATTGCTGCCCATAACTTGCATTTTGACAAGAATGTATTATTTCACGCATATAAGTGGCGACTAGGAATCGATCCGAGAGTATTTTGGCCAATAGAGGCAGATTTCTGTAGTGCAGAAGAGGCAAAGGACGAGATGAAACTTGTATTTCCTGAACCAAGAACTCCTGGCGTGTATCGGTTTCCTCGTCTTGATGAACTCTATCAAGATACCTTTCGTCGCCCGGCTCCTGTAAATGCGCACAACGCAGAACGAGATGTTCAAGTGTTAGCCGCGATTCTATTCGAACGGTGGCGGATTATTTAATAGAACAGGGGGTTATTAGTCTAAATTTGATTAATTGCAATGATTATAGTGTGCGAATAGGAATGGAGGATGATGCCCTGGGTCATTATGTAATGGAACAACTCCATATCAGTACACATGAAGAACTGTATGAACATCTTAATCATACAGTTCTTCATAAGATTCTTGGATATCAGTTTGTAAAGCAATTTAATTCCACCACACTTACCTTTGTACGCCGCTGCTATCCTACTTGGCGCGTCTGTTCTTGGAAGTTTATTAAACCATTGCATCATCAGTGGACGGATCGCGAGAATCGGCGCTTTGCTATCTGCGATTATATCAAAGAACAGGAAGGGTGGACATGTCGAGCAGATTTCTACAAGCTAAGCATTGCAATTATAGAAAAGCATCTCGGCAAGGGATTTCTCGATCGATACAACGGGCGTATCTACGATGTTCTTATGGATCTTATGCCGCCACTTAATCTAGCCGATAAATTTGCAGAAGATACATGGTTTCCTTGGAAAATTGGCGATCAAACAGACTGTGCTCGAACGGAAGGGGGCCGCAAACGCTGTCGATCCACACCTAAAGGGCTTTGGGATACCATTGAGAATCATAAATGGTACGTAGAATGGCTTTGCAGACGAAAGGGGTATTCTATTCCAGGTGATCTGTGCCGATTAGTAAAGGCAGATTTCCAAGAGAACTACGGCCTTGGAATGCTTGTTAAGCAATATGATACCTGCGTAAGCCGTTGTCTGCAAGCATTATGGCCAGAATATGTTGCAGATCATCTTCAGTGGTTTATGTTCAAACGGAAACCATCCAATTCTTGTGCGAATGTAGTCGACTTTCCCCGAGCTATGAAATACCTGCGAGAAAAGGTGGGCTGGATAAAGGCAGAACAGTTCTATGAATTAGGTAGGCAAGATTTCGCAGCATATAATATGATATGCCTATTGCGACCCTATTCGTCATTGGAGGAGGCAGTTATAACACTAAATCCAGATATAGTATTTGATAAGACACTCTTTCATCGGCATAAAACGGAACGAATGATAATGAAAATATTAGACGAGCTTGGAATTACATACAAGAGTCATTACACTATATGGAAGAGCTCTAAGAATGGAAACTTCCAAATGGATATCTATATACCCTCGCTTAGTTTGATTATTGAAATTGATGGTTGTCAGCACTTTGAAGGGCGGTTTGAATTGTTCCAGCGGCTTGGCTGGAAAGTAAATGTTTGTCGCGATGTATTTAAAATGAAAGAAGCGCTCGCAAAAGGTCTGAGTGTTCTTCGAATTGTACAAATGGAAGCATGGAACGGAAAGAGTGCATGGTTTCAGACACATGTTATTCCTCATATCCATGCATACGATACGCCAATAGTACACTATATAACAACAACAGAAGAGTTTCGCGATATATATGCGAATCACAGGCTGCATATGGAAAAAGAGATTTTGGAGAAGGATTTGTATGCATAATTATTCATTACTAATTCCTGATGGATTAATAGAATGTCCCGAGCATCACGACCTGTTATTTTATCTGCAAATGAAGAGCGTACTCTCCGCACAGCAGCACAAACGGATGCGTTAGAATCTCTACGAGTTAATCATCCTGAACTTTTTTCAAGAATATCCCCGGAAGATCCCGATGTACTGGGTATGAAAAGAGTATATCATGTAGATGTTACAAAAGATGATCTTCTTGAAATATTACTTCGCCCTTATGTCAAAAGAATACATCAGTCACTTGGTCCAGACGGGCGCCCCCAACCCCCCGGTTCCTTTATGTTTCATATTGTAAGAGATGCATTGAACATGCTTGATATTGATACTGATGATTTAGCAAAAATTGGTATTGTGTTTAGATGTAACCACGAGTGTACTGGTATGACATTTATACACGGTTATATTAATTATTTACGTGAAGCACTGTTTAACCTACATAAATTAAAAACCAGAGCACAGAAAGCAGCCGCCAGTCAAGCAAACGTAGAACGTGATAGACGTATGGCTGAATCAGTAGTAGCATCACGGGCGCGTGCTGCTGAAATCGCTGCAGCACGCCGTGAAGAGATTAGACGTAATAGAGAATATGAACGTATCTTAGAAGCGGAAAAACATGCTGCTAGAAATGCAAAACTCAGGGAGCACGGTAAGATACCAGTCCCAGAAGCAGATTTATTAGGTATTCGTTCAGCTCAGGCAAATTCAAAAGAATTGCTCAATATGACTGCTGCGCGCAGAGCAAATATAGAAAAAGATCTTGCTGGACTTTTTGGCGGAGCAAAGCGCACAAGGAAACATAAACATCGCAAGACACGCAAAACTCGCAAGTACTCAAGAAAATAAATAAAAGATAGTATTCATAAGAGTGAATATGTTAAATACCTATTTTATCCCCCATACAAATAGACATGTCCTTTATTGTTCGCCTGGAGACCGCAGGAACTCTGGAATACTTCCAGGCACAATTCGGGGAAACTGTGCTTGCGCTCAAAGAACGCTATTGCAAAAAGCACGAGGTGTCCGTTGCATCCGTGAAGGCCTTTGTGGACAATGTGCAGTTAAAGGATACGGATACGTTGGACAAAGCCCAGGTCGATATGTTCACGACGATTGTGATGCGTTTAGAATCGGTAACTACAGATTCTATCAGTTTTACACCCAAGATGAGTGCTATGTTGAGACCCTGGTCCTCGGCGGATAGTAGTGGAAAGCCGAAGAGTCTAGGGCTTTTTTAGAGAATCATGGCTCCCGATGATACTTTAGATTCACACGTTTAACCTCCAATTTATGGAACTTAGACCAATGAACATTAAAAACGGGCACTTTGGATAGGGATATGGGCAAACACCATACTGAAGACTATAAATTATCTGCTGTTAGATACGCTCTAAAAACAGATAATCAGGTGGAAACCTGTGAGGTATTTGATTGTAAGCGTCAGTCGCTACAGCGTTGGATTCAGCAGTATGAGGCGACTGGAGCCATTCCAACGCCGATGCACCATAGGAAATCAAGGAAGATGAAAAAAGAATACATAGCGTTCATCAAGGCAGAACTTCATAAGAAACCTCAATTATTTTTGAATGACCTAATGCTTATGCTAAAAGAAAAGTATCCCGATGTGAATATCACTCCTCAGCATTTAGGACGTGTAATACGGGACAATAATCTTACACGAAAACGCCTCCGTATTGTTCATCAGCCTACGACCTATCGTGGAAAGCCACGGGATCACAAAAAGGAAGTTCAGTATTATATTGCTGAAATGCGAAAGCACAATATGGATAAGATTATTGCGTTGGACGAAACCGGTATTTATGCATCTTTACATCCATCTTACGCACGGTGTTATACAGGGAAGCGTTGCTATGTAAAAACTACAGACCAGCGTGTCTTCAAGAAATATTCGTTGTTGGTGGCTATTACATCGAAAGGTGTGATAGGATGGGAACTCTATGAGAAAGGAGCAGTCAATGGAGAGCGATTGACTGCGTTTATCAATAACAAAATAGCAGGAAAATACGAAAACCATGTAATCGTGATGGATAATGCAGTCTTCCATAAAACGGAAGAGGTGCGGAAGGCGATTAAGGATTCCAAAAATACCGTTCAATACAGCGTAGCCTATTATCCACGCTCAAATCCCATAGAGCAGTTTTTCAATCAGTTGAAGCACTACATCAAAAAGAGTCGCCGATTTCATATGCAGATATAACAACCTCCATACGAAATTCTCTAACAAAAATAAAAGAGAAACACTTACATAATTATTTCCTACACGCATTTCGCGCAGAGTGGTTGAAGAAGGATCGCAAAACACGCAAGCGACCGAAGAAGGTGTATATTGATTAGGCGTAGGTAATGGTGTTTTCTATCTCTTTGCTATCACTAACAGAGGCTGAATCTGCGGATGCCTCCATTGTTGGTGATACATTTGTGGTTGATAAATAGGAGTTCAGCAATAGCGTTGCTTTCGCATCGGTTTCAGCCGTGAGGCGTTCAAACGCAATCAATGATGCCTCCATAACATCAAGGTGAGAGACTATATTTTGCTGAACTGTTAGTGAAGGGAGAACCAGATTGCGTGTAAGGAAACTCTCGTGGCTAAACTTTGGCTGAACACCAACAACATATTCGTTAAGAATGTCCATATTGTAGTGAAGATAGTGAAAGAAGTACTTTGAAACAACAATTGATTTATCCAACTTGCAGTGAAACATCAGGCTTGAATGGGCACACTTTCCCTTATGAAACTTCACTTTCATAAGCCGGTTGCCTTGAGGAATACCGCTAATAAATACATGTTCGGAATCGTCGAGTGTATTTACATTGTGGGTGCTAGTTTTTAGAGAGATGAATGGAAAGTCGCCAGCAATATTTTTGGTGGCTGGGATCTTACTTTTCTCAAACGAGCAGAAAGAACCAATTGCAGGGTATGATGAGCCAGCAGATTTCAAGGAACTATTGAAGAGTTCCCTCATCTGCATCTGAACAGAAGTAATCAGCGTCGTTGTGAGTGATTTGGTATTGTAGATGCGGTCAAGGGTTGCGACGATTTCTTGTTGGATGGGCAGGGGTGGAAGAGGCATCTTGATTTCTGCAACATCAGACTTGCGAATGCCTGGTTTGATACCAGAAGACAAGTCCTTGAGAACCTTGTTGTTGAGGAGAAGCCAGTAGTAGAAGAACTTGTTGCTTAGTACAGATGCATCCTGTGTTGTGAAGTTGATGGTGTGATCTGAAGGATAGAATGGTCCATTCACATAATGAACCGCACCAATACTAAGATTCCTGGCAGTAATGATATACTCGCCATTATACAACGGCTCTGCCACATACCCAATAATTCCATTTGAATCATAGTAAGGCACGGGGCGACCAGCCTCCCGTTCCTTATTTGCCTTACCACTTACGAGATTGAGTACGCTTGACAACTTCACCATCGGAAACCCATCAGGATTCGCCACCGGCTTGTCGCTCTCCAGATAGCGACGCATATCGAATGAGCAAGATGCATCCATCTTCGCGCGAGGAACGGAAACAAGCATCGTCTCCGTACTCTCTCCCTTCTCATTTCGCAGAACCTCCCAGAACTCCACTGCCGTTGTAGGCTTTCCAGTGTTCTCAAAGAAGAGAATGGAAGGCTTGATGCCGGTATTCATAAAGTATTGCCCGTTCATCTTGATGACTCGCTTGAGTTCAAAGTGATCCAACAGATACTTGCGTGTGTCGTTGTGGCAAGAGAAACTATTCACGAGCATCCCATCAGGAACAACGACCGCACAGCGACCGCCAAGAGCCAGAGAGACCATCATCAGTTGCAGGAAGAGTGGTTCGGAATTCGTTCCACGAATCTTCAAGTTCTTGACCCGCTCACAGCATTCGGCGTGCTTGATGCCCTTGAGCCCAAAGGGCATATTCGCCAGAATCACATCGTATTGTGTCTGCGTTAGGTCGCCGTAGAGGGAATTGTGCGTAAGGAGATTGGTCGAGCGATTACCTCCCGTCTCCATAAACAGGTTGAGTCGCGCGACTCCAGCAACCTTTGGATCTGTATCGCAACCGTGAATTTCCTTCTGCTGAACCGCCCAATCAATGGGCTTGTCGGCGTGATGCTTGTTGTAGAACTTGACAAATGCCGTCAGGAAGCCACCCGTCCCCATCGTAGGATCGCAAACGGATTCGGGGACACCCGCACTCTTGAATCCAGGAGCACAGAGTTCCGTCATATACTCACAGATGAAGCGATCCGTGAAGAACTGACCCAGGTCTCGGGCAGCGGAAGAACCCGTTCGAAGGTGCTGTTCATACACCCATCCTAGTATATCCATCTGGCAATCCACATCCTCCATAATCACTCTATCGAGGATTTCCAGAATCTCTTTGTGCTTTTGCGGATTCTTGATATCAAAGGAGAACTTGTCGGTGCCGAACAGGCGGTCAAAGTGGCGAACCAGGCAATCTTCCTCAGGGTGGTAGAAGCAGTCCAGAGCCTTCTGTACGCCACCGTTCTTTGTCTGTGCGGTCTCAATAAGCGTCTCCCACGCAAACTCCAGAGGAACCTCCAAGGATGCAACCTTTGCGCGAGTCATATAGCGACTCAGAAGGTAAAGGCAAATGTGTCGCATCGAGTCCATTCCCGTGATGCTTACGCCAGGACCACGGAGAATATCACGGATGCGGATTACAGAGGATTTGAAAGTATCAACGGAAGTCATTATCGTCGTGTGCCGTGTCGTTGGGTTTGTGCTGGCGGTGTCAAGTTTGCCGGTCGGCTCAATTTTTTGGGGGGTCGCCATTTCTATATTTAGGGATGTGATTTTTGTTTAGGTCGGCTCCATTTCAAAAAAACGGGTCTGGATTTTGAAATGGAACACCGGAGGATTTCATTTTCCTACCGCCCCCGCCCGACCGCCTTCTTGCCGAACTTTTCACGAAGTGTATTGAAGTTCGTATCATCTTTGCCGAAGTATCCGTCGGTTATGTGCTGAACGGTAGGGAGGCGGGCAATTACATCGGATGGCTGAACTCCCAGCCACTCATCGTATTTCCCACCGACACGGAGATTATTCGGATCTAACACCGTCTTTACAAAGTCGGATGCGGAGATGCGGTCTCCGTAGGTAGGATGCAGATAGTCAAACCAGGTGTTGTTCTTTGGCTTCGGGTCTTCTGGTAGTTCAGGAATCGCAAGACGCTGAAGACCATATTCCACGCTTGTATCCCAACCCTTCTCAATGCAGAGTTCTTGAATGCGTCGGCTCTCCCTTGCTGGAAAGAGATTCTTGCGAATGTTCGTAAAGCATCGCTTGATGTCCTCTTCGTTTGCTTCGAACTCTTCAATCATAATACACTCAGGAGGAGTATCACTTGAATCAGGGCTTGAGGGGAGAGGATCTGATGGCTTCACTCCTACAGCAGAACGAAGCACAATCTCATCTCGTATCTGTTCGTCGCACGAAGCAAGTGCGGATAGAACTTCTTCAAATCCGGTAAGGTCTTCATCACCAAGCGTCGGAATCAATACATGAAATACGGGCTTCCCCTCAAACCAACGACCCGCACGAAGAACCATCTGTGTGATCTGACCCCTTGACTGCTTGGGATAGGTGATTGCTACAGCATTCGCACAGGGAATATCCACGCCCTCATTCAGAACGAAGCAATTGACCAGAATGGCTCTTTTTGCGTCAGCGAACTGTTGGAGAGGCACCTCCAACTTATCACCCTCTTCAACACGCAAGATAACATCAGATGTTTTTGCTTTTAAGAAGCGTTCCAAATCCTTTGCTTCCTGCGTCGTAGATGCAAAGACAATCAGGTGGTGAAGAATATGCTTTTCCTCCCCCCGAATAATTTCAGTAGCATTCCAGGCTTCCAGGATGCACTCTGCCTTTCCGATAATACCTGTACCCTTACGGGCTTCGTCGCGCAGAGTCCAAAGGCGGTAATCGGGCAATACTCCTTTGCGGATCAGGTCTCGGATTTTTAGTTCAGCGATTTTGGAGCCGAATATAGCGTCATCGTCCATTGTTAAATAATCAACATCGATGCCTCCGTCGTCGTGGATAATCCGTGGCGTATAGGTGAGAGAAAGACGCTTGATTTCAAGTTCCGATGCCTTCACCATCAGCCTCCGTGTGCGACCTTCGCCTTTTTCATCCTTTGCGACAATCCCCGCCATATGATGTGCCTCATCGAGCACCAACAATTCCGTCGCTGGCGTGATACTATCTACCAGCAGATGGGAAGACATGTAGGTAGAAATTATGCAGTAGGACTCCTGGCGAAGTATGTGGCGAATCGCTTCCAAATCTGTAGTTCCTGTTCCGCCTACAAAGTGAATATCTGAATCGACGAATACAGATTCAGTAATAAGCGTGTTCCTCCATTGATTCTGGATCTGTTTGGAAGGACAGCAAACTATTACCTTCTTCAGACCACGAAAGCCCTTCGCAGACATTATTGTCTTACCTGACCCACAGGGAGCAATCACATAGCCTGCCCTATTTGTTGAATCAAATACGAATGAATGGATCGCAGAGATGACTGGCTCTTGTAAGGCATTCAGGGTTTCGTTGCGTTTCCCACGCGTCTTGATGTATAGGAGGTTCTTTTGATACTGCCTCCGCATATAGCGTGATAGACGCTTGGGGGGCGCGATTTCAGAAAGCGGAATCTGTCGCTTCACCCAGGATCGGGTTTCCATAAATGCCTTGACCGCATCATAGGGGCTACGACCTTGGAAGTTGAACCATTCCGAATCACCTGGAATTTCCCGCATCATACGGTATTTTAGGAAGTGGTTATGGACTTCATCCTCATACTCAAAGAGTTCCTCCTTGGTGGTTGCTGTAGTTTCCCACATCCCCTCGTAATCAATATCGTAGGAAGGCGTGAGCCCAGGAGGGCATCCGGTAAGATAAGTGCTACGCCTACCATAGGGTTCTTCCGTGCATCCAAGTTTTCCAAGGAACGACACCCTGAAAACAGGAGAAGAAGCATGATAGATATTCATTCTATTGAATCGTCGTTAGATTACTGGTGTAGCCTTAACGACGAGTCAAGTTTAGCCCTCAATTTTTTTAGGTGCCCGTTTTTAATGTCCATTGGTCTAATATTTGCTAAACATAATGATTCTGGATGGGGGATACTGAGCCGCCTATCTAACAACACCTTTGCATCAATCGAATTATATTTTTTCATTGTATCCAGGGATCCATATGCAAGCTGGTCATTTATACCCCAGAAATCCTGCCCAGATGGTACCGCTTAGTATAAAATTACACCCCCTGCAATTTGCAGGGGGTGTAATTTTATACTAAGCACTAGTGTTAAGAATCTAATTAAGCCCCCTCCACAGGGGCTTAATTAGATTCTTAACGGTATATAAATGGTATTCTCGGCGATGCCGTTGAAATCAAACCGATTCTGAAACACACAGCCCAGTCTCAGTGAAAGAACAGCGTCATAGTGAACATTCGCTTTCTCTACATAGGCCTCTAGAAGCGCAAACACCCTATTTTTGTTAATGTAATGACACGTCATGTTATGAATATTTGTTTCAGGTCGTTTGCCTCGATAGGCTCCTAAATCATAGTCGTATGTAACAGGGTCATTCGTATAGGCGATCGGCTTGTACAGATCCAGAAATCCCTTTCGCAATGCTTCCGAGGAGTTATCCGAGGACATAAAAAAATCAATATCGTTATGAGTTCCGATATGTTCTATGATATTCACATAATGCTCCGTGCATTTATTTAGTCGCCCGTATACAAGGACTGCAATGCGCATTCTATAGTGTACCATCTAGTATAATTTTGATGATGCACTTCTCTCTGCTAGTTAGGTGCCCTTGTGCTCTCGATGACCACAGGAGCAGGTGGGATAATTTGCAAATGTTATTGGATCAAAGCAATAACATGTGCAGGCCATGGTTGTCGGTTACGTAGAGGGGCTCTGTTCAATTTTAGGCTGGTAAACTTGAAGGTCTGAAGTACCTAGGCACTTGCCACACATGTCCACCTTCATACCCAACAAAAAGCAGTGGAAGTACATTTGCAACTGGACTCCTCGGTGCCGAGGGAAGGATCAGGTGCTTGAACAGGAGATCCGCAACCGTCTCAGTTTCTCGGAACCGTGGAAGGATGTATTGAATATAAAATATCGTTGGACAGACTACGAACGATTCCAGCGGAATGAGGTCGGCTTTGTTCGAATGCATACGATCGTGAAGGACTGGTTGGAGAAGGGAACAGAACAGGCTATGTGGAGCCTGGTATGGAGCGGCTACGAGACAGGGGGTCCTGAGATATTTCAACAGGAGCTCCATGTGCTTATCTATTACGGGATTTCCAACATGTACACTGATAGGGTTGCAACGGTTCTGCGGAATTCGATCTTCGCCAAAGAATGGAAGGAGTGTTATGACAGGGGGGAGATCGCAAATGATGTGTTTTACCGTTAGGCTTTCATCAGTTCATCGATATTTTCCAATTTACTCTCCAATTCGGCTTTCAACTGACAGAGGTAGCGGGATGTCTGGATCTGATTGTTGCATCGGGCACATAATAGACATAGGTCGTCGATTGTCTGCGTGTCATTTTTGCGGCATCGGGGCTTAATATGGCCCCATTGCAAGTTTAAATAGCGTTTTTCGCCATCTCTGGGTTCATTCCAGCAATACATACCGCCTACGCTTTTACCGAATGCACATGTATTGTTCTGCTTTTTAAACAACTTCTCGACAAAGGCTATCCGCTCTGCCTTTGAAACGGCCAAGTCTATCTTTCGTAAATGAGGATAGAGGCTTTTCTGTAATCGTTCCACTTCACTTTCGGGGGGATCCTCCCATACATTACTGTCGCGAAAATGGGCTGGTATGCTCATATTGTTTGCTGCTGCTGCAGATGCAGATGCTGATGCACCTGCACCGGCACCAGCGGCGGGTGAACGCCGTACTAGTCGTCGTGTACCTTTCTTCGGTGACTCTTCCATTTATCTACTAGTGGACTGATTATTTGCGATGAAGCCGACGGGTTTTGTGGGCACCGCCTTGTTCGATAAAGCCCACTATACATTCCTGTTTTTGCGCGTTATTCTACGTCGTTTTCCATTTTTTTCTGCCGGTTCATCATTGACTTCCGTAACAAATTTGCAAGTTGTCAAGAATGCTTTGTCTTTTTCTGTTAATAATAGACTTTTCTCTACGTTAGCACCCTTAAATTCTAAAGGATCGGGCATTATTGAAAGGAGTTTATTCTTGATAGCATAGGTTCCAATCTTGAGTGATTGGAGTAAACATATGACAATTGGATTTTCCAAGTATGATTTGACTGCTTCGGCATCTGAAATTGTATCGCAGAGAATAGCAAATACATTCTCAGATATTCCATAGGTACCTTTAGAATCAACAAAAGGATATAGACTTGAACCAAATGATGTCAATACTTTAATTTTGTCCTGCAACGAATGTTTAATATTCGAGTACTTCGTCTTGTGCCCACTTCCATTTATATTCATTATTATTGGATATTGATACGCACCTGTCCTCGTTTGACTAAAAATCTTCTTTGTCGAAGATGTCTCATTTGATCGTATAACCCGCAGCTGCGGTAGTTTATGCTCAGACCATCTCTCGAATATATCCCATCCAAAATTAGGAATGATAGATAAGTGGTTTATATCTATAGTTTGAGTCATAGAAAGCTCATTATTTGTAATTCTCGTTGTTTTATAGGCAGTGTTATTTTGGAGTAAGAAGTAGTCAACTGGAAAATTAATACCTGGAAATGCCTTTCCCATTATAGTAATATTCAAAAGATTCATTGTCTTCATTAAATCTAAGATTTCTCCATTTGCAAATTCACGCCATCCTTGGCCATTAATAAACAACATATATCCGTTGGGCGAAAGGCACTTCACATATAGTTCAATAAATTTGGGCCACACCGTTGTCCCTGATTGATGACTCCCGCCGGTCTGATAAGGTGGATTTCCCATTATAATATCGTACTTCTCAGGCCAACCTTTTGCTTTTAGTGTTGCACCTGTCATTTCAAGACTATTTGCGGTTAGTATATTCGGGACACATTTGTCGCATAGTTTTTCAAAAATATTTCTTGCAATCCTGTTGTTGTTCGACTGTTTTTCGAGCATATATAACATATTTTCAATAATATGCTTCCTTCGTTTCTTCTCATTTGGTTCCCACTTTTTCAATCCTTCATCCAACTTATAAAAGACAACAACAGGAAAATTGCCGATTCCATTTGCAGGATCGAGCCATTTTAAGTTATGATTAGACCACACAGATTTAGGCAGTTGTGATAGCATATCCTCGATCAATTCAATAGGAGTAAACACTTCTCCTAAATCTTTCTTTTGCTTCTGTCGAGGCGTAAGCCGCTTATGGATAATATCCAGAATTTTATCCTTTCGCAAGGATCGTTCATCTATTTTGCCTTTCATCTGTCGAAAGACGCTCACGCTACTACTAGCCGCGAAATCTTTTACGGCCGCTATAAGGAGTTTGGATAGCAGCTCCTTGTCCTCCCCTTCCTGAATTACCGTTCTTGAGCGAACAAGGCGCAGTACATTGTTCTGCAGAGTGCTGCCCTCTGCATTTACCACCTTGTCCTCATACTCTTTCAAAGCATCTTCTAATTTGCTTGATGCACTGGTAATTGCTAAATATTTAACAAAATCGGCAATCGTTTCAATGAAGTTATCAATGACGATCTCGATATCTTCCACGGGTTCGGACTCAGATTCTGATTCTGATTCAGGGGGAGGAGCTCGAATCACAAGGCGACCCTTTTCAAGAGTCACACGACTCCCCTCCTTCAACCCTATCCGTCCCAGAGTGGCCTCCATCTTCGTGGAACTAAAATGAGCGGCAATCTTGCCAATGAAATCTGCATCAATGCTGCGCCGGATATCATTCCCCATCTTCTTCTCAAACCCACCGATATCCTCATTAATTCTATAATCATTGGATGGGTCTTTTTCAGCCATTTCGAATAGCTGGCGCAACTTATTATGAAATGAAAGAGGCTTTGCATCCGCCCCCTTTTGCAAACTATACTCAAATACATCAGAATCCCACGAATAGGTGTCATAAATAATATCCAGTATCTCAGATACTGTATTCGAAGATTCATGAGAGGCCCGCGTATACCCATAGAGTGCCGCCAATGTCCTTACTGGATTCAAATCGACCACAAATGCCGATTGTTTACCGGGACTGGGAGTCAGTGCACGATACATCTTTTGAATAATGTCATCGGGCGATTTCTTTTCATTAAACAGAAATACTACGTCTGTACACGGCAGGCTGATCCCCATGCTCAGCTTTTCACCTGCCAATAGAAGAAGACCCTTGGACTTCTCCTGGCAATGTAATTTACGCTCAAGGGCGAGAATACTGGTTTTCAGGTGTTTATTGATGATATGGATGGTGTCGGATGCACCAGGGGCCCGTTCCAACAGTGCTTTCATATCTGCATTTCCCACATTCTCTTCTGATACAATGCACGCAATTTCATAGTTATCTCTCCACCACTTATGAGTCATTAAAAGGGATGCCCATGCACACAGTAAATAGAATATATTCGTTCCAATGCCCCCTGTTGGCATAAACATCAATAAGGTAGGTTGTTCATCGAGTCGAAATCGACTCTTTGATTCACTGCTAATTTTATTAATGCGACCTAGAATGGAGGGTTCGAGAGCTCCCTCCTTTCTAAGTGGTTCTCCTCCTTCAATGGCTACAACCGCTGGAACATCAAATACTTCTTTTGGCGTTATAAGACTTATTATATTTTTAGGATTTGTTATAGTATCAAAGATTCGATAGGCGTCACTGCGAACCTTATTATCCGCTGTTTTCACATCTGCAATTGTTGTTCCAGGTTTAATTGCAAAAATAGAGGTAAGACTGAATCCTGCATCGGGCCGATAGGTCCCTTGCTCTGTAAATCGCGCAAGAGTCTCCTTTTGAAAATCAGCTGAAATAAAATAGAGATCTGGAAAACCGATATAGGCCTTCGCCATTGTTTCAAGCGTTTCGCCATTTGATTTCCGTTTTGCTATCACCGTGTTCACCAGTTCTGTGCCAAATCGACTCTGTAAATTTGCAACCGCAACTCCCTGTTCTGATTCGGTTGCAAGCGCTCTTGAAGCTAATACATCTGTATAATCCCAGATGAATAAATTCTCTTTTTGTATATGAAAATCAAATAGTATATTGTAATAAGTTGCAGTTAAGAAAATAAACGGCAATTTTAGATGACTATAGGTGTCGAGAATCGATTGAATTTCGGTCTTTGTCTTCTCACCCGTTCCCGTTTTATGCGCTTCATCGAAAAACACAAGACCAAGTTTATCTTTTCCACTCAATAGATCCTGTAAAGATTCTCGTTCCTTTGCTCCCTTCTTCTGGGATGCAATAAGAAGCTGTGAGGAACAGAAAAAGACAGTATGGGGCTTCGTTTTTTTAATATCCGCCATCGTCTTCACTTCGATAAACTCAAAGTCAGCAAAGTCATGAAAACGATCCACAAGTTCCTCCTTTACCTGATTAAATGTTTCATTGGGAGCTGCTGTTAGCCAAAATATATTTAGGTTTGGAACAGCCATTCTTTGCAAATATTCGCGTATAATTCCGCCTGCTATGAATGTTTTACCTCCTCTCGGTAAAACACCAATCAAATAAATATTATTATCACTTGTAGCAATTGTATTACAGACCCCTTGTACAATAATATCTTGATGTAATTGCAGTGATAGAACAGGTTTTGATCCTGCCTTAAAGTACTGTTGTGCGAGTGCATCTTTTGGTGATAGGCCTGTGATACCAGCCATTTCAAAAATAGATCGTCTCTTCTCTTCCAGAAACGGTTTTACGTCTTCATTCCACCCAAAGAATGTTTTTGCAAGTGTTTGAACATATTGCCTATACATCCGATTGTTTGCTATTTGAAAATCCTTTTTGCTTTTAATAAACACAATCGAATCGGCCGGCTGTTGTTCCGCGGTTAAGGATTCTTGCTGCGCAATTCGGAGTTTTTCAAGATCCACATTTTCAGCATTCTTTTCTATTTTGCGCCATTTTACACTCATTAAATAGGTTTTTGTTATTTCACCGGGCTTTGCAGAACACTCCACTTCACAATAAGGATCGTGTGCACTGACCGCTTTTAAGGAAGGATCACTATTGATTAGTGTAATATCGCTGACACCTGAGCCCTTTGAAGCAATGCACTTCATACTTTTTAAGGCTTCTTCGGCCGTTGCATATAGTTTACCACCCCCTTCCACTCGATCCATAAATTTATAATTACCGCCTTCCCTGGGATTGACTCCTTCCATGCCTCCAAAAAACACGAATAGGCGTGCTAACACTTCGTATATATCTGTGCCTGAATGACGGCCTTCTGATAGTTTGAATGAGACCATATCGTCCAGTGAAATCGCTGGATTTACAAAGACAGTGGTTAAGAACTCGTAATTCGATGTCTTATTCGTAAGCCCATACATGCCTACTGGAATTGCATTGCGCCCCTTTTTCAACTGGCGGACGCGTTTCTCTAACGCTTCCAAGCTTGCAATCGGTTCTCGGGTACAAGGATCAAATAGTTCAGCACAGGCGGGTACGTTTGCTTCAGCTTCAATTGCAGGCTCAATCACAGGCTCAATCGCAGGCTCAATCACAGGCTCAATCACAGGCTCAATCACAGGCTCCATCGCAGGCTCAATCACAGGCTCAATCACAGGCTCAATCACAGGCTCAATCACCGTCTTTGCCTTCCTCACTAGTCGCCGTGAACTACTTGCAGATGCCTTCGCAGATTTAGGAGCATGCAATGAAATCTTTTTCACTTTCCGCGATGATTCGTCGCGTAGTTTATTCAAATTGAGTGGTTCTTCCCCCGACATCCCTATTAGTACCTTCTAACAAAACATCCGACGCATACACGTGGTCTGCAATCAAGCCCGGACATGCCTTTCGTATCGCTTAGTAGAATGTCTGAGACCCAGGTCTTTGTGAAAGACTTTAGTCAAAAGACCCATGTACTGAATGCACTGGAAACGGAATCGGTGGATGAGTTCATTGCACGGTTCCTCATTCAATCCAAAATGCCGGCGATTCCTCTGATCGATCTGCGTTTACTGTACAAGGGCCGCCTAATGCTCGGCTCGGAACCGCTCAGCACCTACGCAGTCGAACGAGATTCCACGCTCCAGTTGATCAAGCTGGAGCGAGGAGGCGCGCCTCGTCCTTGGTCTGCGAAGCCTAAGACGGGTTCGCTGGGGATCTTCTAATGCCCGAGAACATACTGATAGATGTGAGTGCAGTTGATGTTAGCAGCCAAACGGTCGAGCCGAGAACTCGCTACACCTTCCGAGAGATCAAGGACGACTTCAGCCTCACCTACACAACCATGGAAGATAACAACTCAACCATCTGCGACGTGCTCGCCCTGTACATCAAGGGACAGAAGATCTTGTACACCGAGGCCAAGACGCACTGCGAGCAACGGCTCACCTTTCTCATGCTGCCCGCCATTCTGATCACCGTGATCTGCAGTGTCCTGAGCAATGTGTTGAAAGACGAGGTCTACGGCACGACCATTACCAGTTCATTAAACGGCCTGAATGCGTTCATTCTCGGCTTAATCAACTTCCTGAAGCTGGACACGCGGGCCGAGGCGCACCGAACCAGTGCCTATAAGTTCGATAAGCTCGAGTCCAAGATGGAGTTCAGTTCGGGCAAGCTCATGTACATTACTGACTTTTCAAAGGAGCTTGGGAAAGTCATTGATGATGCCGAGGCGCAGGTGCGGGAGATCAAGGAAACCAATCAGTTCGTGCTGCCCGAGAAGATTCGCTACAGTTATCCGAAGCTCTACAACACGAATCTCTTTGCGGAGGTGAAACGGATAGGTGTGCAGCAATCCATCTTGTTGGAGGAGCTCAAGAATCATCAGAACGATCTGCTTTTACTGCGGCGACTCGGTTCCGATACGCAGGCCAAGCAGAAGGAGATCGCCCCTATTATAAACAAGATTCTCCTGCTAAACAACGATTTCCACCGACTCCGTGAGGACTTTATTGGAGAGATTCGGCAGAATAACAGTTGCAAGTGCTATTACTGTACGCCGTGTGGCTGGTTCAAAGTATAAACTCGTTCTTTGATTAGATTCACAACAGGATGAGCCCAGACGTAATCGGTTTGAGTGTTGGCATAGGCATCTCCTTGGCCATTGCGATCGGATCTTGTGCCTTCGCCTATGTCTATCGAGTAAAACAACCATGCCCTTATTGTTCAGAGCGTATGGAATCCTCCGTTCTGGCGGCGCATCTGACGACCTGTCCGAAGCATCTGGAGTTCTGGAAACGACGTGGATCCGAGAATAGTTCGTTTGTCTATTCGCGCCCTCCTAAAGATACTATATGACTGATAGGGAATGAACTACCAGTCGGCCATTCCGCAGAGCTCTCTGCAAGGCACGCTGTTTGAGCTGCTCGCTCGGGGCAAGAAGGACACCTATTTTATGAAGGACAGCTCAGACAGCGACAGCGCCTTCAATCCTTTGTACAAGGCCTCGACGCCTCTGCTCCAAGAACGGAGAACGGAGACCCCTCTGAACGCGCCGCAGTTCGGCAATAGCTTCGAGATCGAAATCAACAAATACGGGGATGTGCTGACCGAATGCAATCTGCTCGTCGATCTACCGTCCTGGTTGCCGCCCCTACCTCTCGTGTTGGGCGGCACCACGTTGCCCCCCATTCAGGCCAATTCGCAATTCTGGATCACAGATGTCTCAGGCTTCAGCTACGGCTACACGCCCTATGTCGGCCTCTTCCTCTTTGAGCGCATCGAGTTCTATCAGGACTCGGCTCTCGTGCAGCAGTGGTCCGGGGACGAGCTCTTTGCATTGCAAGCCACCGAGGGCTCCTGGAACACCACCTATCTGGCCAATCAGCAGCTCGGCGGGGTCGACCAAGGGCCTGTTCCAGGGCGGAACATCGCGTTCAGGGCGACCCCTGGCCGCCTCCGATTAACGCTGCCGCTGCCCGGTCTCCAGACGCCCGAAGACGGGGGATTTCCTCTGTGCTGTGTCCAGCTCCAGTCCTATCGTTTCCGCATCAAGCTGCGACGACTAGAGGACCTCATTGTCTCGAACTCAGGGGCCTACAAACCGAATCCCTTCGCCACCACCTTTCAGTATACATTGCCTGGCGGCGTGTACACCTTCCCCCCTGTGGTCCGAGAATCGATCGGCCAGCCCACGATTCTTCTGGAAACAATGCAGGCCTATATCGACCCCGATGTTCGTTTGGCTCTCCAGAACACCAAGCAGTCCATCCCGTTCCGCCGCCCCTTCGAGAACGTGTTTACCTTTGGGGAAGCCGACTATGCGGCCCTCGATGTCAGTTCTGTGGCCGCCTCGAGCAGGCGCCTAGATGCCTGTCACCCTGTAGAACGTATCGTGGTGTTCTTTCGAACCGCGAATGCACTGGATCGCAACGAGTATGCGGATTTCGTGAACCCTGGGTCCCCTGACGGCCAGTTCTACAATGCGCTCAAGCTCATCATTGCCGGCCGTGACCGTGAATTCAATTATAGTTCACTGGTCTGGCAGGATATCATGGCCTACGCCAAAGATGAAATCGACAGCGGCTACAACATAAGTGAAATGCGGTGGAACTTGGGCGACCTCTACAATCAGCAACGGCCGTTCAGCCGTGTTCCGAACGGCTCCATCAACTTCACGACGGCAGACAGGCCGACCCTGTACGTGCAACTGAATCAGACGCCGGTGCAAACGATCTCGCAGCAGCGCAAAACAGAACTGAAAGTGTTCATGGAGGGCTGGAATGTCTATGAGGTGGAGCGGGGACGTGGAAGGCTTCTCTTTGCAAACTAGTCTAAACTCTTATCACAATCTCTGAATAAATGCCGTGCACTCACTACAAACGGAAAGCGATGCTTTTGGCCCCCTGTTGTAATGAGTTCTTTGATTGCCGATTCTGTCACGACAAGGTCAAGAACGAGGACGAAAAGGATGTGAAGCGGGCCCATGGAATGGATCGGCACGCCGTCGTTTCCGTGCGATGCACCGAGTGTTCTTTTGTGCAAGACGCCGGCCAAGTCTGTGAGCAATGTGATGTCGTCATGGGCTGGTACTGGTGTTCTGTCTGTGTCCTGTTGGACGACGAGGACAAGGGGCAATTCCACTGCGACAAATGCGGGATCTGCCGCGTCGGCGGAGCAGCGGCACATATCCACTGCGACAAGTGCGGTATCTGCGTAAAGGCCGCTGCCTTTGAGAGCCACAGTTGTCTGGCGAATGCAGCACGGAACGACTGCACGGTCTGCCTGGAGTCCCTGCATCAATCGAGAGATCCGATTCAGTTTCTACGCTGCGGCCATTCTCTTCACAGTGCCTGTATGACGGAGTTTCTGAAGGGAGGGCAGCACGTATGCCCTCTGTGCAAGAAATCCGTTCTGAACGACGAGTACCGGCAACTCTTGATTCAAGACCTCGATCAGCAGATTGCGATGGCTCCGATGCCCGAGGAGTACCGAGACAAACAGGTGCAGATTCAGTGCAATGACTGTGGCGCGAAGGGTCGTGCGGCCTTCCATATCTTTGGACTCAAGTGTATTTGTGGGTCGTATAATACTACAAAGATTGGAGAGGACGAAGGCGAAGAGGACGGAGGCGAAGAGGACGGAGGCGAAGAGGACAAAACTCTTTCTGCGGACGAATAGGGACTCTGCGATGGCACGCATCGCTGTACTCACGATGCCCGCGTCGAATCGCCTGCACACCTATTCGTATATCACAGAGGAAACGGTGAAGTGGCTCCGAGGTGTTACAATTGTTCCAATTGTAACAGGCACCGATCTGAACGAGGCCGCAGCTTTGATGCAGTCCTGTCACGGGTTGTACCTGGGCGGCGGCCCCGACTACGAGCCCACCTATTTTCTGTTGGCCAGGCATCTGCTCACAATCGCCGTGCACATGAATCATCGTTTAGGACTCTATTTCCCCGTCTGGGGCGTCTGCCACGGCTTCCAGATGCTGGTATCCATCCTCGGCTCCGTCTGGCCTCTCGATAATTTGGACGCCATGAAGCATGCCGACGGGCATTTGCGCCGGTTTCGAGGAGGCGCAGGAAGCCGTTTGTTGAAGGCGGCCACCGTGAGCCAACGGCGACTTCTGTACTCCAAGGAGAGCCGTGTGTTCAGTCACCAATTCGGGATCTCCTTGCAAAGATTTCTAGGGAATGAGTCATTGAAACACCTCTTTCGAATCTGCTGTACAAGCCTGGACAGGGACGGAAAGGAGTATGTGAGTTTGATCGAGGGCTACGATCTGCCGTTCTACGGCCTGCAGTTTCACCCCGAGTACGAGGGCGGACTCGGATGGATGGCGGCGTTCTTGAAGCGGGAGCTGGCGAAGGGCATGGCGGCACAGGAGGGGGTTCTGGAGGTCGCTCTGCCCGAGTTGAGGCCGTGTCCTGGGGCTTGGGTGGCCTATGGGATGGCGGGAAACTGCTATCGATTTTCTTCAAAGGGGTAAGCAAATGCATGTCCAGAGGATGAGCCGTCTGGACGCCGAGCGAATCATGGTGTACCGCCCGAGCGAGCCGATCTATCGCTCCCATCCGACGGAGCCCGATCTGCTCATTGTCTCCTATGTGTACGGCGGGAGGGCGCACCATACCTTGCTAGAACGGGGCACCATCGCCTTTCGAGAGATTCAACTTGTAAACGGGCGTCGAAGCCCCCTTACAAATCGGTTTCGGAATGTGCGAGAGTTGGAAGCATTTATGGAGGAGTTGTTGGACGAGGAAGATCCGAAGTCCCCGAGCCCTTATGGCTTTAGATGATGGAGTGACCATCGTTCGTGCATTTCCCCTTGAGGCCATACCCTTTAAGTCCTCTAAAGGCGGGACACTCTTTAAGTCCTCAAACGGGCAACGACGAAAGCCACTTACAGACCGTCGCGTCATCGCTCATCTGCAGTAACTGCTGTGGCTTGCCATTCACAATGGCGAGCCAGGCCGGTATAGAGCGACCCCCGCAATAACCGAGCGAATAGTCGTTCTTGTCGACATCGCATAACATCCAGTGGATGTCTCGGCGGAGCCCCACGATTCGCTGCAGATTGAGCTTGTTGCAGGGGCCACACCAGCTTGCCGTAAAATAGATCACAATCAGAGGGGGGATATTGCGGGATTCCAGGGGCTGTACTCCGTTATGCCTCGGATGTACCAACGACTCCAGGAACTCCTGGCTCAGGGGGGACATCATCGTCTTCACTTGGTCGTTTGACAGTTGTTGCACTGGCAGTGGTCGTTGTTTTTGTTGGCTCATTCTTCTGCTGTCGTCGGAAATAAAGAACCAGACTGGACACGATAATAAATCCGATTGTGAGGGAGAAGAACCCCGCTGTCATAGGGATCCAGAGGGGTGTTTCGATGGGCGCTACACTCCCTCCTGACTGCTGCGCCGCCTTGTTTATCTTGAAGTCTTGAGGAACCAAGTTCGGCGACGATCCAATCGATTTTCCGAGGATCCCCGTTGTTTTAACAGCTTCTACCACCACATTCGTACTCGCCGTCACAATTTCCATAAATTTATTAAAATTGGTAGCCACGATTTTCACAGGGGTCACAAGGGCTCCCAGAGGGCTCGCTTCCCCCACCGCCACGGCCACCCCTGTCGCAGTCGATACAGTCTGCGCGACAATATTGGGGCAGGTCGCCCCCTTGTCCTTGGGCTGCTTCGCCCCAAAGAATTTCCAGTTTTGATCGATCACCCGCGTTGTATCAAATAGGAACAGATAGGAGCGGATCGCATAGGCGGCGAAGGCCAAGGGAGCGCCAATTACCGAAACCAGGGCTATAATATGAAGAAAACAGTTAAATGTGTCGCCGGCTACGAGCTGATCGAGGCCCAGCCAGCCTAGGCCGAGCAACGCAATTCCATAGAGCATAAAGTTCATATGTTTCGATACCGCCTCGGGGTCATCGCCGCGCGAATTCTCATCGTGGAACCGAAAGGCGCCTATGCCCGAGGAACCGATTGCGGGGATGCTTGTTCCAAAGAGTTTGATCTGATCTCTGCCTGTGAGGGCCATGATTGCATCAAACATCCACCAGTATCCGAACGTAAATACATTTAGAACGGCTTTTAGGACTGCCCCTAAGGGACTGCCTAGATAGAGAAGATCGAGGCCGCACCAGCCGAACAATACGGAAAGGGCCGTGTAGACGCCCCATTGCAGATTTTGGATATCCCAGCGTGCATAGGAGGACGGAAAGAAGAGGGCTTGGAGAAAGGCGGCGAGGCCGGCTCCTTCGGGCTTTGAATGTTGTGGCTGCTGCTGCTGTTGCTGCGACTGTTGCGACTGTTGTGACTGTTGTTGCTGTTGTTGCTGTTGTTGCTGTTGTTGCTGCTGTTGCTGCTGTTGCATTGGAATTGAAGTTGCTGCAGGAGATTTAGATTCAATTGGCGGACTGCTCATCCGTGGACGACTCTATTATAGTGTCAGTAGAACTCTTGTAAGCGGATCGCGGCCGGACATATCCTGCTAGTTTATTCTATAGAATCCTAGCAGGATATGGCTGGCCGTAAGACCCTGGACATTGACAATATTCTGCTGAGAAATATTCGAGCGGTCAATCCTTCGACCAACGCGAGTCCGCCGATTAACTCTGTCTTAACGGCGGACGGCCTCGGGAATGCAACGTGGCGACCTGCCCAGGGAGGGGGGTCTACGGGGCCAACAGGAGAACCTGGGTCAGGAGGATCTGGATCGGGCACAGGAGCAACAGGAGTTACAGGATCTACTGGACGGACAGGAGCGACTGGAGCTACTGGAGCGACAGGATCTACTGGAGTTACAGGATCTACTGGAGTTACAGGATCTACTGGACGAACAGGAGCTACTGGAGCGACTGGACCCGCAAGTACCGCTCTGACCGAGAACTTTCTAGTCGGCGGCGGCTTTGGTATACATCCTATCATATATTCCTACGACGGTCTCACCTGGAACAATTCTAGTTCAGGGAATTCTGTCTTTCTGAATGGGGCCGCTCTGGCCGGCGCCTGGAACGGGGCCCTCTGGGTTGTCGGCGGTGATTCGGCCGCTGGCTCCGCCAATACAGTAGCCTATTCCTCGGACGGAATTAACTGGACCGTCTCTTCATCAGGATCCGCCCTCTTTTCATATGGCCAGTGTTATGCTGTTGCATCAAATGGCCCCCAGTGGATTGCAGGAGGATATGATTATTTTGCAAGTCCAACCGGTATTCTAGCATATTCGCCTGACGGTATCCACTGGACAAAATCTACGTCAGGATCCAATCTTCTTACAGGACACTGCTACTGTGTGGCCTGGAACGGATCCCTCTGGGTTGCAGGGGGCACTGGAACCGACTCTCTGATCTATTCATCGGATGGTATTACATGGACATCCTCCAGTACAACCGTATTTAACGGCGGTGCTTGCTACGGTGTAGCGTGGAACGGCATTCGATGGGTCGCCGGCGGCAATGATTCAGGGACAAATCGCCTTGCCTATTCGTCGGATGGAATCACTTGGACAAATTCCACTGCAAATGCCTCCATCTTTGGCACACGATGTTATTGCGTCGCCTGGAACGGATCACTCTGGGTTGCGGGCGGCACGGGCTCTTCTTCGACATGTCTTGCCTATTCGCTGGACGGTGAGACTTGGTTAACGTCCAGTTCAGGAAACAGTCTTTTTGGTGTAACCGGCCAGTGCAGGTCCGTCGCCTGGAACGGATCTCTCTGGTTGGCGAGCGGCGATAATAGCTCCGCTGCCCCGACAAGCCTCTATTCGTATGACGGTATAACATGGATCGCTTCCTCCTCTGGAATCATTCCTGAAATGGTTGTAATCAGTCGGCGCCCCCTGCCTTACGTAGGAGGTGGAGTTGGAAGTGGAGGAACCGTGGGAGCGACTGGAGCGACTGGTGCTCCTGGAAGCGGATTCCTAGACTATACTATTCTTGCTGGATCACCTATTATCAATTCTTCCACAAGCATTACGCTCGTTCCAGGCGGTGTTCAAACAGTTATCTCGAATGAAACCTTTTACGGCCCGTTTAACTTCCAATTTGCAATTCCAACCATAAGTCCTGCTGGTGATACAATTATTGCGCTGGGGATCTATACATTAAATCTTGACCCCTTTCTTGTGCTTACACTTGATAATACAGATGGTATCTCTCGTTTTATGATTAATAACAATTTCGGCGGCCGCATTCCCTATGCCGATGGGGATCGGATAGAGATTCTGTACGATGGTATACAAGTATCTGTATACCAGGACAGCATACCGGTCTTTTCAGAAGTCACCTCCCTCACATTTCCAGTTGAATTTGCTATTAATAATGCTGCTCAACCCTCGCTTACAAACAGTTACACAATCAATAATATCAAGGGATATCCGATTGGTGCAGGCACCACAGGATCTACTGGGCCTACTGGACCTACTGGAGACACAGGATCTACAGGAGACACAGGATCTACTGGATCTACTGGATCTACTGGATCTACAGGGCCTACTGGAACTCCTGGAAGCGGGTTCCTAGACTATACTATTACTGGCGGATCACCTATTATCAATTCTTCCACAAGCATTACGCTCATTCCAAACGACTTATATCAAAGAGTTATCTCAAATGAAACCTTTCGCGGGCCGTTTAACTTCCAGTTTACAATTCCAGCGATAAATCCCCCTGGCGATGCAGGCATTGCTATAGGGTTGATCTATACATTGGACAGTTCCCCCTTTCTTATGCTTGGACTTGATAATACAGGGTTCGGCTCTCAATATACGATTAACGGTATCGGCGCCCCCATTCCGTATAATGATGGGGATCTGATAGAGATTCTGTACAATGGTATACAAGTAACCGTCTACCAGAGCAGTGTACCAGTCTTTTCAGAGGCCATCGTCCTTGCATCTCCAGTTATATTTAGTGTTTCTGAACCCACGCCCTCATCTACAAACAGTTACACACTCAATAATATCAAGGGATATCCGATTGGTGTAGTGGCGACAGGGCCCACCGGCCCTGCGTCAACTGCCCTGCCCAATAACTTTATAGTCGCGGGAGGATACGGAGACAATCGACTCGCCTATTCCTATGATGGGCTTACTTGGACCCAGTCCTTCAACGGAAATGCTATAATTACATTTGCATGTTATACAGTCGCATGGAACGGGGTCCTGTGGGTAGCAGGAGGAGAAGGAACAAATCAATTAGCGCATTCCTATGATGGAATTACTTGGACCGGGTCCAGTTCTGGAAATGCTATATTTTCAGGTGGTGCTTGTAAAACAGTCGCATGGAACGGGTCTCTGTGGGTAGCAGGAGGGAGTGGTGATAATCGGCTAGCATATTCCTATGATGGAATTAATTGGTTTGGGTCCAGTTCTGGAAATGCAGTATTTTCAGCGAGCTGTACTACCGTCGCATGGAACGGATCCCTGTGGATTGCTGGCGGACGTATTTTAAATCGACTCGCCTATTCCTATGATGGAATCACTTGGGTTCCGTCCAGTTCTGGAAATTCTGTTTTTACTAATACGCCTCTTACAGTCGCATGGAACGGAACCCTATGGGTAGCAGGGGGAGTAGAATCTAAACTAGCGTATTCACATGATGGAATGACATGGTTTCCGTCCAGTTCTGGAAATGCTGTTTTAACAGGTGGCTGTTCTGCAGTCGCATGGAACGGATCTTTGTGGGTAGCAGGGGGGGATGGTGATAATAAGCTAGCGTATTCCTACGATGGAATCGATTGGTTTGGGTCCAGTTCTGGAAATGCTGTTTTAACAGGTGGCTGTTCTGCAGTCGCATGGAACGGATTTCTGTGGATCGCAGTAGGAAGTGGAACAAATAGGGTCGCGTATTCCTATGATGGAATGACGTGGTTTCCGTCCAGTTCTGGAAATACTATATTTACAGCTAGCTGTTTGACTGTTGCAAGTCGTCACACTCTTCCTTACGTTGGCGAAACTATTATACCCCCTCTCCTTCATCAAGCCCCTCTCCTAGGCCCCACGGGCGCCGCCCTCGTTATTGAGAGTCCCACGGGCACTAACAATCTTCATTACTCCCGATTTCTGAATGTGATTGAGAACGGGGGATCAGGAACCATGAATATTCTAGGAGATCTGGTAGTGACAGGATCCGTTTCAAAAGGCGGCGGCGCGTTCGTCATTCCGCATCCGAATCCTGCGCTCAAAGACACCCATATGCTCCGTCACTGCTTCGTGGAAGCACCGACGCGCGGAGACAATTTGTATCGCTGGACACTGACAACGACGAATAGGGTGTGTGAGCAACTGCTGCCGACGTATTCACCGTTCTTGAACGAGAACTGGCAGTTCTTTGTGCAGGCAACTCATGGGTTTGGCCAGGGCTACTGCGTCTTGGCCTCGGACGAGGGTTCCTTCCGCCTAGTGACATCGGAGGACGGATCCTACCATGTTCTGGGGATCGCTACGCGCAAGGATGCGATTGCGAAGGCGTTCTTTGATGAGAAAGGGGTCGAGTTTACGGCATAGCCGTAACCAACGAGTTTACGGCATAGATCAACGAGTTTACGGCATAGATCAACGAGTTTACGGCATAGATCAACGAGTTTACGGCCTAAGTTTACAGCATAGCTGTAAACAACGAATTATAATGCGGATTTATAGAGAATGGATACTTATACAAAACTGTTCTGGCTTAGTTCGTTGCTTTTTATCGGGCTATCCATTTATTTAGCCTGTTGCACAAAAAGAACCCCTGTATTTTATGCGCAAATTGCCTCTGGATGCGGCATGTTCATAACGAGTAAAATTGGGCGGACCGCTTAGTATAAAATTACGCCCCCTGCAATTTGCAGGGGGCGTAATTTTATACTAAGCACTAGTGTTAAGAATCTAATTAAGCCCCTGGCCAGGGGCTTAATTAGATTCTTAACGGTACATTTTTAGGGCTAGAGTAGACCCGGTTATACTAGGCAGTACATTTACTCCCCCACTCATTGAGTGGGGGAGTAAATGTATACTAGGCTGTACCAATCGCTCAGATTGTAAAGAGAACGCCCCCGAATCCATTGATCACGCGGAACACATTGTAATTGAGCGCATAGATCCGAATCGTGCAGGCACCCCTGGTAATAGGCGGATTTACCGTATTCGAATTCAGATTCTGGTTCATCGTAATCTGCCAGTTGACCGAGTCAATACGGCTCGCGTTCAGCGTACCCGTCGGCTGGGCGTCCTCAGGGCGCAAGGCCAGCGAATAGCAGTAGATGAAGTTCTGGACCGGCGTGGTCGTATGGTGATCGTAGGGCTGCTGGAGACGGAAATAGGGGGCTTGGCGCACCTGGAACCGGTCATAGCCGTCTAATTGCAGCAGAGCCGTGGCAATCAGATCCGTGCGCACCTGCCCCGGCATCAAGTAGGGCAGAATAGGCGTCGGCACCGTTTCACTCGTGGCCAGACTGCTGTAATTGAACGGCTCGTTGACCTGTTTCATAAAGTCCCGCTGCGCAACGAAAATAAACTCCTTGATCGGATGATTGAAATCCGTCTGGATATTGACCTGGGACTGCGTCGGTGTCACGCCAATCAACGGCGTATACTGAATCTGCTCAATGAGGTATTCGTGGCTCTTGCTCACGAAGCGCCGGCGCTCCTCGACGTCCAGATAGACATAGTCGCCCCACAGCATCATGCTGGTGATATTGGCAGGATTCACGGTCAAGGAGCCGTTCGGAACAGCCACTAATTGGGGCGTGAAGAAGAGGGTCTGCAGCGGAGCAATCGTGATGTTAATACGAATAGGATGATACTGGAGTGCCAAGAGTGGCAGGTAGAGCCCTGGATTTTTGCAGAAATAGAACTGGAGCGGAATGGAGAGCCGCAAGCCCTCCGTCAAGGCACCCGGAATCAGTTCAGGAACGTTGTATCCGTCGACGCGTCCAATCATCGTATTCAGGGCGTCTTTCTGAGAGGCCGATGTGGTCAGCTGTTCCCAGATCTCCATCCATTCTCCCGTCTGCTTGTCGATCTGCTGCTCCCCCACCTCGAAGGTGATCTCCTGAATGAGGGCATTCCCAATGGAATTCGCGTAACTGACAGGTGTGTTGGAGAGGTCATTGAGTGTCAGGCCCGGCAGCAGGACATCGATGTAGACCTTGCCGAGGAGGTCGCCGCGCCTCGGAATCAGGCAGGAGATGCGCTGGCCGAAGTTTGCCGTACCGTCAAAATACATGGGCTGCGATTCAATGGCGAAGTTCGTGTAGCGCCTGTACACCATTTTGAAATAGGAGATTTGCGGATTGCCCGTCAAAAAAATGTCTTGTTTCCCTTGTGCTACGAGCTGCAGTAACCCTCCTCCTGCAGGCATTCCTGATAGTTCCAACGGTTTTATAAGAGCGTAATAATCCCCTTATCAGAGTAGGATACATGGCTCAATCGAATCTTGCAAAATCGGTAAAACTCCTGGAAGACGTGGCAGAAGATACCGTGCAAGTAACGACGCCGATCATTGCTATTAGTCTGTTATCGGCCGCCATCTTCGGTATAATTGATGCATTAACCTTACTATTCGCAGATACGTTGCTCGCAAATCGCTTACGTGCCACCGGTCTCTTCACAGAGCCCATGCTCCTGTTGACCGTGGGCGGCATCTCTGCATTTATTGCCCTTTTCATAGCCGTTGTTGTTGAAACCTGGCTCGCGAGACGCTTTACCCTTCTCAGGTCGCCTTATATCGACGCATCCGGTATTATAATCGGCACTATTCTGGTGATTGCCGGCATACGAATCTATAATAGAATGTATCCTACGCCCGACTACCGTGTCGTAACGCCCACCGTCCATCGTGCATAACGTCCGGTGTTTCAGATCCACCGCAAATCATATCAACCCACGATAGAGAGTTCCATGAGTCGGAAGACAAGCGACGTCTTTCGCGCCGGCGATATCACCGTCGACGGCACCCTCAACTCCAACGAATCCCAGTTAATCTTTCGCGCCAGGCAGAAACCGTACAATCCTTATTCGGGCCAGTACTACTCGCTGTCGGCCGCCCAGATCGACGACCCTACGATTCGCATCAATCAATACGCGGCCAACGGGACCTTCGAGAACTTCGGATACCTGTACGACACCCAGTTTAATCCCATTCCTCCAGGCACCCGTATCAGTGTGGCGGGGGGTGTCGGAGATCCTACACAGGAGCCGAATCCCTGCATTATCTACAGCTACGACAATATCCACTGGGATACCTGGTCCAATCCCACGAATCTCTTCGCAGGCGGCGGCTGTACGGCCTTGGCCTACAACGACTTCATCTTTGCCGCCGGTGGCTTGGGCGTCAATAATTTGCTCTACTCGGCCAACGGAAGCACCTGGATCGCGAGCAGCTCGGGTACGAGCCTCTGTGCGGGAGGCTGCAACAATATTGCGACAAACGGCGGCTTCTGGATCGCCGGTACCTCGGGGGCCCATCGACTGATCTTCAGTTTCGACGGAATCAACTGGTACGCCTCGTCAAATTCAATCGGCGGCGCAGATTATTACCTGTCCACCAGTTGCAATGCCGCGGCCTGGAGCGGATCTCTCTGGTTGGCCGGCGGCTCTGGCATCAACAATATCATTCACAGCACCGACGGAACCTTCTGGCAGGGCTCTAACAACTCAAACACCATCTTTGTACAATGTAATGCAATCGCGTGGAACGGAACCTTCTGGCTCGCCGGCGGCATTCCTGCGACTCTTGGCGGACCCACGCTCATAAAAAGCTTTGACGGAGACACATGGACCCCTGTGCCTGTGACCGCCTATCCGTCTATAGTGACCAGCCTCTCGATCAGCTGCAATGCAATTGCTTGGAGCGGGGCCCAGTGGGTGATCGGAGGCGAAGACGCCTCGGGCAATGTAATGGCCTACAGTTACGATGGATCATCCTGGTTCCCCGGTACAAATTCGATCTTTATCAGCTGTAAAGCCGTGTCATGGAACGGAAACAGTTGGGCTGCGGCCGGCCTCGGCACCAACAGTCTTGTCACGAGCTTCGACGGGGCGGACTGGACACCAAACGCTGAGGGGAATCGTCTTCTGATTGAAGGGGGGGCTGTGGCCGTCAATAAGATTCTGCCGAATGCAAGCACCGTGCAGCAGATTACGGTGACCGCCACGTCGTCCGCCCTCACACTGATCGGCGCCTCGGGGGAGACCGTGATTGCGTTCAGCAAAGACGGGATCACATGGACCCCGTCCACGTCGGCCTCAAAGGTCTTTACCGGCGCGGCCTGCCTTGCCCTCTCCTGGAATGGTTCTGGATGGGTCACTGGATTAGCGAATGTTACAATTGATTTCCCGTATACCATGGGAAATTCATCAGACGGCATCGTCTGGGGAGCCAATGCATCGGGCACCAGTCTCTTGAACATCAGTTGCAACAGCATTGCGAATAATGGAGCCTATTGGATCGCAGGCGGCGCCGGCGATACAACACGACTCATCTATGCTATAGATGGGAATGGATATACCTGGGCTGATATAACACAGAGTCACGCAATCTTCGATGCATCTGGCTCGAATAATGGTGCGCAAGGTTTCTGCAACACGGTCGGCTGGAACGGTCTTCTTTGGGTCGCCGGCTCTAACTGCAAAAACAATCGCTTGGCGTACAGCTATGATATCTCCAACAACTGGACTGCCTCGGCCACAGGCAATGCGATTTTTACCAGCAGTTGCAATTCAGTCGCGTGGAACGGATTGCTGTGGGTTGCCGTGGGATCGGCCAACAACAACAACTCTTCCGTGGCCGCCTACAGCTACGATGGAATCACATGGACGGACATCTCGGACACAGATGTAAAAGGGGCTAGGCGTTGGGCCGCGGTGGCCTGCAATGAGAGTGTATGGATTATGGGAGGCCGACAGACGAGTGGGGACTGCATCCTCTTCAGCTACGATGGAATCCATTGGTCGCTGGCCCTCGGAACGGGCGCCTTTTTCCAGAACGGCTGCACAGGAGTCACGTGGAACGGCGTCGTCTGGGTGGCCACTGGCTCGGGAAGTAACAGTGCCATCTACAGTTACAACGGCGCTACATGGACGAATTCGTACAATGGCGACGGCATTTTCCCAACCGATGCTCAAACTGTCGCCGCCAATCGCCCCCAGGCGACAACCGGCGCTACACGGCCCACGCCCACCCTCTATGCAAACGATATTCCTTCCGTCGGCGCCGTCACCTATACACCCAAAGATGCCCGGCTCAACAGCCTCTATCCGTCAAACACCCTGTTCCTCGATGATATTCGTCGCAACGTAGGAATCAACATTGTTCCTACGACACATCTTAATGTAGGCGGATCTACGATTACGCCTGTGCTCGATATATCGAGTGGCGGCACGGGTACGGGTATCTACGTTGAATCAGGGAATGGCACGGAGCCTTCTCTTTCGCTCGTGAACCTCGCGGTAGGGGCCCGGGTTGCCCGCATTGAGATGGTCAATCGTGCGAATTCAGCCGGCTGGTCGATCGATGATAGTAATGCGGATCATCTGCAGCTCACCTCTTGGAAAAATAATCAGGCGTTTACGGTCATGGATATCACTCCAGGTAATTCGTCGTCAGGAGGGAAAGTCGATATCAACGGCATCGATCCGTTGGATCCGAACGGGGCTGCCCTGTACATCGATGGCCGCAACAATGACAATGATTTAGCAATCTCTGTCAAGGGGAATGTGAATGTGAATGGAAACAACTCGCGTGGCGCGGCCTTCTATGTGAATGGAACATCTAATACATCCAACTTGGCTGCATTTGTTGAAGGAAATATAAATGTGAATGGAATTGATCTGAGTGGCGCAGCACTCTATGTCAATGGCTCCGCAAATACTGGCAAGCGTGCGGTCACAGTCGAAGGCAACGTGAATATGAATGGAATTGATCCCAGTGGCGCAGCACTCTATGTCAATGGCTCCACAAATCCTGGGACCTTGGCGCTCAATGTGGTAGGCGTAACCACACTTCAAGTGACGCGTGCAACGGATGTCTATTTGAACAAGATCAATCCGAATGCTGCGAATGTTCAAATTGGCTCGGATACAGTGAATCTCACGGTCCAAACGAGTGATTCGGCGGCCGCTCGGCTCATTGGAGCACCTGCTCTGCGACTCTACAAGAGTGGAAATGGAAATTATGTAGAATTTAATGGAACACAGCTTATCCCTTCCCCCACGAATACGCTTGACCTAGGGACCATTAGTAATTTCTGGAACAATCTCTATGTGAAC
>Ga0209597_1000130_pt1 | contig 47690 bp, 59 predicted proteins | sample M_140625_MF_Meta_FD_187316 | JGI IMG/M metagenome (GOLD analysis project Ga0209597, IMG submission 187316) | Freshwater microbial communities from Lake Montjoie, Canada to study carbon cycling - M_140625_MF_MetaG (SPAdes) (version 2) | ecosystem: Environmental > Aquatic > Freshwater > Lake... | reverse complement strand
CAGCAGCAACATGTAAAGAGAAGGACAAGGAGAACAACGGCGCCAGCAATTACGAGATAATATATGGGCATTGTGACTAAACTTTCAAGTTTATTCACAATGCTATCTGTAAGTGAAGTTGTATTTGCACTTGTATTGTTCATAACTTTGTTTGAGATTTGGATTTTGTTTGTTTCAAATTTTATTAGACCAAGTAATTTTGATGGACTCATCCGCAAACAGATCGAGAAGAACTGGCTTAAATCCCTTTCCTTAGCGACAAAGACGGCTGTTAGACCAACGAACATTTCAAACCGGCACTTAGCGACCCAAAAAATTGAACCCAAGCACCAAACAAACAGGATTCCAATAGACAAGATGCCTACTAGTCTTATCAATATTGATACATATACCAAGAAGTTTGAAGTATATCCTTCAGACTTGCTGGTGTTCGCAAAAGAACAAAATCTTACTCTACTCCCACTTACATCTATGAGAGGACAAGCATTAGCCCTAATGTCCCAGCCAGAAGTGCGTGGTCAGAAACATCTTGGACGAGATGAGGCAGTTAAATTCTTCCAGAATATCGGTATGGAAACAACAGATGCAATTCAACAATTCAATAAAGCAACAGGTTTGAAGAGGCTAAAAATGAGGGCATATTATTGCCTCCAATATCCATTTGAATCAGATACAACCGACCTTGATAAAAGAAAAGGTGTGTCTATTAGTGGTGATAAAAACTCTTTCATCAATACTATCAAGGATTGGTGGAAGAAAAATCTTATTGATGTGCCAAATGAAGAATGGCAGATTGGTCATCTTGACCCAACGATTAATGATGCTTCAGAAAAAAATCTTGCTTATCAGCCTCCCATACAGGGGAAATACAGAGATAGATTCAAGTTTGATACGTTCTTTCTCAAGATGTGGCCCACTGCATCCGAGTTAGTTCCAAAGATTAATGAATTCTACACTGAGAAAGAACAGAAGATGATTTATGAAGCACTCAAGCAGAAGTTTGAGAAGTAGAGTCTTTGATTCTTCTCTCAGTAATCTTGATATATTCTTTATTAATGTCAAATCCTACATATCTTCTTTTTGCTTGAACGCAAGCAACAGCAGTTGTCCCACTACCCATAAATGGGTCAAGCACAATTGCATCTTCTTTTGTAAATAGTTTCACAAGATGGGAAATGAGATTTACAGGTTTAACAGATAGGTGTGTATTATAATCACCCTTTTCTGTCTTATTTGGTTTTGAAACTAAGAATACTCTATCCATACTCTCCTCAACCTTTTCAGTTGTAATGATATTTGATGGGAAGAATCCCTCGCCAGTTTTTGTTTCTTCAGAAGTATTCATAAGTCCAGTTCCATATTTCTGGAAATTATCAATATATCTTCCTTCAATAGGTTTTACAGCAAGGCACATTGGTTCAATAGCAGGTTTGAGTTGTGGAGTCTTCCAGTTATTACAAGTTTCTTTTAGTTTGGTTTTTTGCTCTGCTGTAAGAGATTTGTCTTTTTCTATGATATGGTCTTGTGAGAAAGCCTTTACTTGCGACTGCGTATAAATCCAACCAAGCATATCACGGATTTCAAATCCTGCATCTTCAATTGCCATCGCCATAGAATGATAAAGACGAGGACTGCTAAATGACACGAAAGCACCTCCTGGTTTTAGAATTCTAAATACTTCAACTGATACCTTAGAATAGAACTCATTAAATTTCTTGGACTGATTTCTATCAAACTTCATTCCCTTTGGTAGATTTCCAACAACAGCAGAAGAACCCTTATTATCAAGGCTTTCTTTATTCCAGTCATCTCCTAGACCATCAAGAAAGTATGGTGGGTCTGTGCAGACCATATCAATTGAATTTGTAGGTATTTTCTTCATCATAGCAACACATTCACCATATGATACTTTGTTAATCATATCATTTAGATTTAGAGTTGTTTCATTTGTAGATTCTGTAGATGTAGAAACAAGTGTTTCAGGGCTTGAAGCATTCAAGAGTTTTACTAAATCTGCTTTTGACTTTCCAGAGATGCCCTTTATCTTTCTTTGTTTGCAGAGTTCCTTGAGTTCAGGAATAGATTTTGTTGAGTAGTCCATTTGGTTTGACTGCATAGAAGTCGTTGTTGTGGAGTCAATTTTTACCGCTCCCTCATTCGTTTTTGACAGAACCTCTTGAACTTTCTTCTCCACAAGTGCTTCAATTGTGTTGTCCTTTTTACAGGGGCGTTTGCGATTCTTATGTGCTTCAAGATGACCCTTCTGGGCGAAGACACTCTGGCAGTTTTCACAACTATATTTCACCATTTAGTTCTATACTATAGACGCACAAAATCTTTCAGCTGCCTTAAAATTCTCTACATTTTCTGCATTTATATTTACAAGTCGTGTAAATAATCGCTTTGAGCTTTTTTTAAAAAGTTTTCTTGTTTGACTCAAGAAACGATCCATCTCTATTATATATATTATAATTTTTACATAGCCGTAGTATGATTGCCCCTTTACGACCAATCAATAATAATACTCTCTTGATTATATCTACTGTCAATAAATGGACGAAGCTTTTCATCCATTGTTGAAATATCATACATTTTTCCATCTTGCCCTCTCGATAGAGTTGTATTTTTTATAGAACAATCTGGAAAGAGATGACGAAGTTCATGTAGAATATCTACCATATTATCTCTATAAAAGTTATCACCTGGAAGCTTATATGTATATGAGGTATTAGTTTTTGTCTTTGCATTGTTAATAGTGTCGCTGTAGAGCTGTTTAACATAGTATTCTACTGCATTAAGACGATCTTTTTCCTTCCCAATACGCAATCGCTCATCCTCCTCAGCCTTTAGTCCACGCAGCTTCTCACGCAAAATGGGTGTAAGAGACATTTGTATACCAGAGAAAAGGTAATGTAATGTTCAATTTTTATATTACATGCCCTATTCGTCATTATCCGATTCATCCGATTCATCAGTTCTTTGTAGAATACGCACTGGATCATCATTCATAGCGAGCCATCCAGCCTTATGTTTATATTCAAGAGACATCCCCTTTGAAGGCTCAAGAAGTTTCTCTTTCAATACTGTAGTTTTCAAACGATATTTTATTAAAAAAGTTACCCACTTTGTTGTAAGGGCATCCCATTTATTTGGAAATTCCCATAAAGAATACAGTATATATCCTGAAAAATTCTTCGGAGCCCAAAAGGAATCAGTTAGTTTTTTTCCATTTAGTGCAACCTCATGATTTGGAAAAATAGAAACAATTGCCTCTTCATATATTTCAATAAGCTTATTAAGAAGTCTTATTGCCTTATTTTTTTGTTCATCGGAAAGTGGTTTACGCAGTTTTTCACGTAACATATCATAATCTTCACTATAATATTCAGTACCCCACAGACACGCTGACACTATACAAACAGCCTCGCGCATAATTTTATAACGCTTAGTTCCGTCCCCCCTACCAGATTCATCTTCTAAAATACGTTTTCCCCACACTTTCTCAATCTTAGGCTGTAACAGTGCCGTTGTATTTAAAAGAATTTTACATGTAAAATCTACCGTTGGCGATAGAAATCGTATCGAATGAAATCGCTCACCATATGATAGTAATATTCCGTTCTGAAGACGATCAAAAATTTCAACACGTTCCTCATCACTTGCATTAGAATAAATTAATACCGATATTTTGTAGTTCAAAAATTTTTCCTGAACATCCTTGGGTAAAGATATGTAATACGCCCCATCCAAATCAATCTTATTTGCGAAAAACTTTTCAATAGTATTTAATCTCTGTTTTCCATCTTCAATAAAATGAATATTATTTCCTGATAAATCTACACTCGAAAGAGTTAAAGAGGAAATAGGAAGACCTCTGTAAATAGTATCAATTAAAGAAATCTCATAATGACGATTCCAAGCATTTCCGCGTTGATGTCTTGGGAATCTTAGTTTAGCTTTTGATCTCCACAATAATATTTTACGAATATCCCATTGTGTTGTTGTATATTTGATAGGCATCTACAACAATTGATAAATTACCTTTATGCCCTTCGATCTAAATACGAGGAACCTGACTATTCATAAATGCTAGTGAGAAATTTACATTCAAAGAGGTATGAAACTGAAGTAATTTATTTCTTAACTCATTAGGATCTCCATTATGCGATCTAACAATTTCTTCAATATGTTGAAGTTCTTGTTCTCTTGTATTTCTACGATTCTGAACCAATTCATTCGATCCAATCGTATAAATTGCGAAACCATTTGCATCTAGATTATTTTGGATTTCAGCCCCTCTAAATTCCATCGCTTTTGTTATGGGATATAACTGCCTCCATTTGTGCCAATGTACTCTTGAATTAGTGACAAAAATAATTTTTACTGAGTTTTCAACCTTATGTGCGTGGAGTTTATAAGGAAACCTTTGACCTTCATCTTTTCTTATATAGACTTTTGACTCCCAGTTATCACCAATTACATTTTGTGCAACTCTATTTAAAAATGTTAGTTTTCCTGTGTTATCTTCACCATATAAAAAAAGAAACTTGTTTCTGAAGCGGGGTATACCATTTTCCATATATTCCACCTCATTATTTTGAAAAAAATTAGTCAATTGTGTCTCTTTCTCTTCAGGATTCTCGGCAGTCCAATTAAAATCAACGTGGATATCTTGGGGATTCATATACTTAGCCGGGAGATTTTTCAGTTAGGTATTTTTACTAACTAACTGGCGTATTTTACACAATTATCAAATTCGACTTTGTGCGCATCGTATTGATCGAGCACGTCTCCACTAATAAACCATTCGCGTATACACCATAGTTCATCTTAATATTCTCGTGCTCAAGAGCAAAATGCCAAATCGTATATTTGCCCTCTGAAGCCCAAGGTTCAGCCCGCTCATCCACTAGTGCCGTCAGCCTATACTTGTTATCAGTTACATAAATATTACCAAGGTGCGCAGTGATTTCTTCTCTTTGCTTATCGGTAATGTTATCAACAAGGATTGAGTGCCCACCCGTGATAAAAAGGTCCTCCTTGAGCTCAGGATACTTGCTAGGTGAAAGCTTATATAAACGACCCTCGATACGTTCTTTGTCACCAGGATTCATAATAATACGCTTTCCAATGAGTTCCACCTTCTTATAACCATCGCGGCTTGTCTTTACTTGTGTTCCCGCGCGCATGATTTCAATCGGCACATAGGTTTCTACACCGTCAACAAAACATAGAATCTGTGTACCTTCTAAGAAACAGACAGGCGGGATTCCAACAGGACCCGCAAATTCGTTCATTGGACCGATTAAAAGACGAGGTGCTAAGCCTGTGTTGAGTGTCTTGTGCATCGTGCCCTCCTTGAAGACGAAGCCAGTATTTGCCGTGATAGGATAGCTGTCAGTTCCAAGAACAAACTCGCCCTCGCTATCATTTACATAAACCAAGTAAGTATTTTCAAAACCCCTAGAACCTCTATCTACGTGAGCCGCTGTATCACCTTTAATCCATCGCATCGGGATCTCGGAAACACTGGATAAATCCAAGCCAAAGCGAGTCTGTAAAGCCGCACGTATTCCATCGGTCAACGCAATTGTAAATTGTACCTTATCTGATGAACCAAACCTGTCCTTTGCGGCAACCACTTCCGGGAGCTTCAGCAAATAGTCGATCTCTTCGTTTGAAAAAACAGATGAAAAGATGGATGGCATACTAATTTATGAGATTATTAATAAATTCGACTTCGTGCGCATCGTATTGATCGAGCACGTCTCCACGAGTAAGCCATTCGCATAGACACCATAGTTCATTACAATATTGGTATGCTCAAGGGCAAAGTGCCAGATCGTATATTTGCCAGCCTCTGACCACGGTTCAGCCCGATCATCAAACATTGCCATCAACCTGTACTTTTTATCCGTTATAAAGATCTTACCTGCTTGCTTTGTTAACTCTTCTCTCTGTTTATCCGTAATCGTCTCAACGAGAACAGCATGCGCACCCGTTATAAAAAGGTCATCATGCAGTTCAGAATACTGGCTGGGCGAAAGTTTGTAAAGACGAGATTCTATACGATCACTATGCCCAGGGTTCACGATAACATTTTTTCCGATGAGTTCCACCTTCTTATAGCCATCAAGTCTTGTCTTAACCAGTGTTCCAGCCCGCATGGTTTCAATTGGCATATAGGTCTCCACGTCATCCTTGAGGCATAGAATCTGTGTACCCTCTAAGAAACAGACTACTGTATATGCGTATAAAAAATAAGTATAGGTATTTTGATAATCAGGAAATTGTGTTATATCAAATCCACTTGAATACGTACCAGAAGGTGCAGTCTGCGGAGATGAATTATTATCAAGAACTTTAGCTACGCGCCACGATGAATAACCACTTACTGTTTGTAGAACACCAGTGTTTGCGCCAGCGCTGAGCAGATTAGTCTCGGCATTCGCATGGGCCTCAGTAGCATAATAATTAATTGTAGCATAAGAGGGCATTCTATATAGACTTTTTAATTCTTATTTTCTACATTGGCGTACCATTTTCGCGCCACGCAGCTAAACGCCCGTAATAATCTGCTTTTTGTTCCTCATTCCTCTTCTTTGCGTCAATACAAAGAGCGCATACATTACAAGGACCGTATCCATCCTCCCACTCGACCCGGTGAGACGACTTGATTTCTACCGGAGCCGATTTAAATGTACTGTAATCGCGATTTATAGGATACTTTGTCTCATCGTAGTTAACCATATAATGGTCTTCAGGTAGATGCTTCGGATAGAGCTCAGGAAAGAGTTGGTAATAATATTCGGCGCTGTTGCCGGGTGGCGATTGCCACTGACTCACGAGTGCTCTTGTCTTCTTCGGATTCAGATGTTCCTTACCGTACCAATTCATTTTTATGAATTAGTATGGTCAGTTATTGAAATCAAATTTACTTGCGATTTTTTCTCGTCTTTCTTCTACCTCCTTCAACCGGCGGCTCCTCGACACTTGTGTCTATCTCGTCCTTAGTCGCATCATATTTACCAACATAATCACCGAAACTTCCTTCACTTGTCTTCTTATAGACAAAGTTAAGTCCGTTCTTCCAGTATTCCTCTCCCTTTAATGTAAACGGCTTGAAAGCTTCAACGTTATTGGCTGATGCCGCGACAACCTCAGCATTCTTAGGTCCAGCAGGTAATGCTACATATCCATTATTTGCCGGCTTACCCTTTTTACGTGACGCCGATTTTGCGGGTTTTAGCGCTCTTTGTCCTTCAACCTTTGAACGATATGCCGCGTGCTTAGCCTCTTTCTCGGGATTACCTTCTCTTTGCCGACGTGAGTGCTCTTGTAAGGCGTCGCTGAAAACCGGCTTTTTCTTAACTTCGCCTCTTGCGACAGCGGCTTTTAGCGCACTGGCATTGAGTGAAACAAAATCAGGATTTTCCTCAGCCCATTTTCTTTTGAGCTCCTCAAAGATCTCCTTGCGGTTCTCTCCCATTTTAACCATGGCTGCTGAGAGAGTTCTCTTAGATTTGACAGATGCAGATGCATTTGCAGGCTTCACCGATCCATTATTATTGCTATTAAAAGGATTGAAAGGCTTAGGCGCGCTTTTAGGCGCACTATTTACCTTCGGCTTAGGTACACTATTTACCTTAGTAGCAGAAGCTGAAACAGAAGCAGCCGAAGTGATTTTAATCGTCTCACCCGGGTTTATAGTATATTCGCGTACGACCGGCATTCTATTTATACGCAATAAAATTTGACTCGCGCATCGTTTCATAAAACGGCATTAAAATGGAACAAGGTTTAATTCTACAGGAATCGCACAATATTGGTTATCACGCAAAAAAGCTCAAAACTGTAACTGCCACTCTCTTAAATCTTCAGCAAGCGAATAATAAACCGTACCAGATGTTTCTAAGTGGTCCTCAAAGCACGAAGATTGAAATTAAAGATAAAGAACTCCAGGAAGCCTATGCTGTTCAGCAAAGCAGTCAAGTCCGTATGTATGTTCACAGTGCTTATATAATCAATTTCTGCCACGAGCCTGGAACAAAAGAGGATTATGGTGTTGTCTGTCTTCAGAAAAATCTCCAATACGCAAATATCATGGGTCTCAAAGGCGTTGTTGTTCATGTCGGTAAATCAGTAACAATGCCTCTTGCCATTGCTCTTGAAAATATGCGCAAAAATGTCATCATGGCACTTGATGCTGCCACAGAGAGCTGTCCGCTTCTTCTCGAAACACCCGCAGGGCAGGGCACTGAAACTCTGACGACCTACGATGACTTCGTCACCTTTGTCCAGTCATTTAACACACCTAAACTTCGTATCTGTGTCGATACATGCCACGTCTTTGCGACCGGTCAAAATCCGCTCGAATATATCCAGAAGGTTTACACAATCGATCCAACTCTTCTCAAGCTTGTACACTTTAATGACTCACAGACACCATGCGGCTCCTGCGTAGATCGTCACGCTTTTATCGGCACAGGCAAAATCGGTTATGCAGCTCTCAAGGAAATTGCTGATTACTGTAAGGATAGAGCAATTCCCATGCTCGTTGAGTAAAAATTGAACTCGTAGCACAATAAAATTCCCGTATAAACAATGGAATTTGATGAAGTAGCTCTTACAAGTTGGATAAATCTGTGTTCAGAGGAGCGAGTCAGGCGTGAAAGGGGCGCGTTAAATGACGAACTCAAGGCAATGCGCATACAAATTATCATGGGAATGGTCGACCTTCTACCTGGGCTTTCACTAATACAAAGGTCAAGTCTTCTAGTGACTCTTGTAAGCGGCGAGTTTGCGGCAGCAGATACGCCTCTCCCTTCAACGATGTCGGATGAGGACAGAATAGCACTCGCAGCACTTCTTAGCCTTGGTCAGGTACAAAGAGATACACAATCAGTAGACGTGTCCGATCCCATTGAACACGACAATAATAATGACAGTGTCAGCGAGTGTGTATCTGATGTCTGTGAGGACTAAAAAAATTGATCTAAACAAAATCCATTTAATAACTAAAGAATGAACCGGCTTGATGAGGAACTTGTACTTTTGCGCAATCGTATCGCCGCAATCGAGGAGAAGAAACGCAAGGAGGAAGAAAATAAAATGAATCCGATGACAAAGCTCGAGACAGTTATTGAAGAAAAGAAAAATAATCATAGATATCCTGGTCCTGGATGTCATAAGGACCGCTTTGTAAGTTATAATAGATTGACCGGCGAACTAGCTTATCTTGAGCCGATTCTATATGCCTTACAAGACATTCAGAAACGTTTAACAGCACTTGAAGAACCAAAATTAACTTCACCGTAATTCAACTAGTTGCGCCGGGTGTTCTTGCGATTCTTGCGATTCTTGCGAGAACGATTTTTGCGGTTCTTGCGAGAGCGACCGCCAACGGCTTGGGGCGCAAGCGCTCTCTTGCCGCGCCATAATACATTCGCTACACCGGCTACACGCTGCGCCGTTCCCTTCGCCGCGGAACGAATACCCTGCGCCGCGGAATGAACACCCTCCATCGCACGAGCCGCCGCTTGCGCCGCAGCCGCAGCCGCTTGCGCAGGCGCAGCAGCAGCCGCTTTTCCAGCAAGACCCGCCATTGATGGGGCGGTTTTACCGTACTGGGCATCATAGCTCGCCTTAAGTCCAGGTCCATCGGCGCCGCGCGCCTCGAAGTTTGCCGCCCCCGCGACTTGGATTTTTACAACAAGTTCACCCGTATTGTAATCAAATAAAACCGGCTGGTGACCGATTCCAGTTCCAATGGCTGTAGCCGTGCTAAACCGATTCTTAAAGTACCCAGACATGTAGTATATTAATATGTTAGATTTAAAACCAGTAATATTCGTATTTTAAATCATTTTTATTTAAATCAGTAAAAAAAAGATGTTCGGTATTGATCATGTTTTATATATTAACTTAGACCATAGAAAAGATAGACTTGAATATATTTTAAATGAATGTAAACGTGTTGATATACCTTTGGAAAAAATGACACGTATTCAAGCAATCTATACTCCAGATATCGGAATGCTAGGATGTTCTTTATCTCATTGTAAAGCACTTGAACTTGCCTTATCACATCCCGAATGGACGTGGACACTCATACTAGAAGATGATGTAAAATTTTTAGATAATCCATGGCTAGAAACTGAAAATGCACTTAAGAATGCAAACCCCGATGTTCTTATGCTTGCGCGCGGCGCTTGCCAAGTAGAAACACCAACACACCCCAGTTCAACCAATCTTTATCGAGTTTATTTATCATGTGTTGCTGCAGCTTATGTAGTTCATAGAAACTATATTCCAAAACTTCTAAAAAATATACGCGAATCAATCGAAGCATTTACAAAACCAGGTGGAAATATTTATGATCATCCTCATGACGTCTATTGGTATTCAATTCAAAAGACAGATAAGTGGTATACATTTGATACATCGGTTGCGTGGCAAGTTAAACTATTTAAAAGTGATATACGTTGCGATTCTCCTATAATAATGCCGTTTACTGTTGATTGGTTTAGTGGAAATATCCCTACATGGGAACGCCTGTTAAATAATTATGTGGATAAACCTGCATCCTTTCTTGAACTTGGCTGTTTTCAAGGAAGGGCGACGACATGGATGGTCGACAAAATCCTAACGCACCCCGATGCAAAGGTAACCTGCGTTGATACTTTCGAAGGTTCTGTAGAACATCAGCCCAGTTTGCGAGAGAATATATGGGATATTTTTCATTCCAATACGAAAAAGTACGGTTCTAAGGTACAAGTCTATAAAGGGTACACATCCACTGTTTTGAAGACACTTTCCAATTCTTATGATTTTATTTATGTAGATGCAGATCATCGTGCATCGTCTGTACTTGAAGATACAGTTCTAGCATTCAGACTTCTAAAAGTTGGAGGTCTTCTTTGTTTTGACGATTATATTTGGAATATGGTTCCTCGCGAACTTGATCGTCCTAAGATGGCAATTGATGCCTTTGTAAAGATCTATTCGGATTACATTGAGGTGGTTGACATTAACTATCAATACTGGATTCGTAAGACTAGAGAACTTTCGTAATATTCGTATTTTAAACCATTTTTATTTAAATCAGTAAAAAAGATGTTTGGTATAGATCATGTTTTATATATTAATTTAAAACATAGAACAGATAGAGTTGAATATATTTTAAATGAATGTAAACGTGTAGGCATACCTTCAGAGAAAATGACACGTGTCGACGCAATCTATATTCCCGGTATGGGGATGCTAGGATGTTCTTTATCTCATTGTAAAGCACTTGAACTTGCCTTATCACATCCCGAATGGACATGGACAATGATAATGGAAGATGATTTAAAGTTTATCGATAATCCATGGCGAGAAACTGAAGATGCACTTAAGAATGCAAACCCCGATGTTCTTATGCTCGCACGAGGTTATGCAGACTTGTATACACCAACGCATCCCAGTTCAACAAATCTTTATCGGGTATATCAAGCATGTGGTTCTGTGGCATATGTGATAAATAGAAACTATATTCCAAAACTTCTAAAAAATATACGCGAATCAATCGAAGCATTTACCAAACCAGGTGGAAATATTTATGATCATCCTCTGGATGTCTATTGGTATTCAATTCAAAAGACAGATAACTGGTATGCATTTATGGAATCGGTTGCATGGCAAAATCTTACAATTAAAAGTGATATATCTTCTTCACCTTATTTATTTTCTTAAGTTTAATTCTGCATATAAATGAGAATGGCAAGTCAGCTATCTTTTATGAATCGTCTAAAACATTGTACTGGACTTCCGTAAAACGAATATTTTTTCAAATCAATTATTAGATGAACACTAGAAAATTAAGAGGTGGCAGCTGGTGGAATAATTTAAAAGGCAAAGTTTCAAAGCACTTTGATAACTTGAAATCTATGTTTAAAAAAACAAAAAAAGCAGCAAGAAGAGCAGACACAGAATTAAAACAAGCTAGAGATGAGCAGGCTAATGCTGAAAAAAAGGTGAGTGCTGCACTTTTAGATTTTCAAGCATGTACAGAAGAAAAAAATAATATATTACGGGCAGCGCATGAAGCGCGTGAAAAAACTAAAGTCGCAATCCAGAAAAAAATACAAACACGAGTTGTATTGAATAGATTAAAACAAAATAAATCATCATTTAAAGAAAGAGTTAATAAGGCTAAGCGAGAAGCAGAAAATGCCGAAATAAATTCTTCATCTCTCAACACTATTTTAGAACGTAATAATAATTGGGCAAAGAATAATCCTCTTTTATACTCCTTATCACCTTCTGCTCTTTCCGGAGCTTTATCAACAGAAAATAAAGCAAGACTTCAAAGAGAAAGTATAGAAAAAAAACAACGAACAAAACAAGCGCTAAATGCTCTTGCTAAAGCTCAAAGAGAATTACAAGAGCATAGTGAAAAACTTAGACAAGCTGAACAAGCAGCACTAAATGCTGAACGTAATGCTACATCACAAGATAATGCTGAAATTGAAAGAGAGGCACACGAAGCAGCTCAGGCTGCTCATAATGCTGCTAATCGTGAACGTGAATTAGTAAAACAAAAACAAAATATGTTAAATCGCATACAAAGAGAACAAGCAGCATCAAATGCACTAGCCAATAGTGTAGTAGTTAGTAAAAATGTTAAAGAACGCAACATAAATATTCTAAAGACACTCATTCAGCTTCTAAAAAAATCTCTCGATTCATGTTGTATTAATAATAATTTATTATTTACAGATGCACTTATACAAAATATAGAGAACGACAAGATAACATTTGAACCTCTTACAATATATGAAACAGCAGCAGCCATTCCGCTTATTATACGAATATTAGTTAATCCAAGTGCAGCCGATGAACTGTCCGCTGACTATTTATTAAGATTAATAAGTTTAGTTCCAAGCCACACCGATACTTTTTTAACAAAAACTAAACGCAAAGAAATTAATGAAAATCCGGATGTTTTGAAAATTATTGAAGAATATTGCAAGAATACTGAAAACTGGAAAATTCATACGGCTAATCTAGCAATTAAATTAGTTGAGATACGAGCAGAAAGTCCTATAATGAGGGCATATCTTATAAGATTAATAAAAGAAGTCTCTATTAATTTGGAAGGATCTTCATCGTCATTATTTTAAATATCAGGAAACAAGTTCTAAGATTTACCCAGTAAATTTTACTCACCTTATACTTTCTGCGTATAAAATAGAATGGCAACTCAACCCTCTTTTATGAATCGTCTTAAACAGTTCAATCCGTTTACACGTAAAAATAATGGAAGCACGGCATCATCTTCATTTTTAAATTATTTTAGAAGAAAGAATAAACCTTCATTTTTGAATAGGATCTTTAAGAAGAACAAAGTTCAAAATACTACAAATAACTATCGTACTAGATATTGGATGCGTCCAAGGGCTGCTAGTGTAAACTTAAATAATAATAGTGGAAAAGCACCGCCTTCATTTTGGAATAGGATAAATCCTTTTAAGACTACACTTAAAAAGAAAAATGCGCCTACATGGAATGGAAGAGTCTTTGCAGCGCCGCCATTGCCACCACTCTCTGAAAATGAGTTTCAGGCACGGAATTGGCAGGCGCAGCAAGTTGGATATAATATGAATGCTAATCGTAATTTTGAATACAATAGTAATTCAACAGATTATGAATCTCCAAGGCGTAATAATCATTATGATTCTCTTGGTGGTAGGAGAACAAGGAAAAGTCGCCGCTAAGCCAGTTCCGCGCGTACTTTAATCAAGAGAATTCCCATGCGATTCCGACCACAATGATTCGATCCCGTACCCCAGTACGAATCGCGTTTATTATTTTCATAAAGATGTAAGCCTGCCGTTTTTACAAGAAGCTCCTTGAGCTCCGGATTTTGTGCGAATTTCGCCCTAAGTCCAGTTAACATAATCTCTTCTTTTGTGGTTTCCCAATCAGTGCGAAAATGCTCTGACTTTGTTCTGCCAAGTCTCTTTGCGCTAAGTGCAGTCTTGGCTTGACGGATGCGTTCTTGAAGAACAGGATCACCAGGAAATTTCTGCGCCTGGAAATAATGTTCTACACTTTTCCATATTTTTTCATTAACGGTGAATTCAGCAAAGTGAAAGTTGCTGAATTCACTGTATTGAGCACTCTTAGATGAAAATTCAATCGCCATTACATCTTCCGGCAAAACTACTGTACTCAATTTTATTTATCCATATTAATAAATGGGCATCTTTTCATCAATGTTTGCTTCGTCTAAACCTGCGCCTGCTACTGTACCGCCACCACTTGCTCCTATAAGAATTCCTCCGCCTAGAAATAATAATTCAAATTCAAATACTAATACAAATGAATTTAACGAAACTGAATTTAATGAAGAGCAAAATGGAGGGAGACGGCGGAAGAGTCGGAAAAATCGAAAGAGTCGGAAAAATCGAAAGGGAAGTAGAAAAAACAGAAGCTATTGAGTAGATGGGTCGGCGCAGATATACCAAAAAGAAACAAGACAAAAAACAGCGTGGTGGTAAATACGTCGGTCAAGGCGCCTATGGTTGCGGGTTCAATCCAGAAATTCTCTGTGTCGGTCAAACCGATAGAGAACCTGGTATGTTTTCTAAACTCATGAAGATAAAAGCAGCTGTAGAAGAAAACGTTATTCAACCTACACTAAAAAAAATAGATCCAACCGAAAAATACTTATTTTACCCGCAAAACATGTGTAAACCTGATATACAACGATTAGATCCCATTGAAGACGATGTAGAAAAATGTAGTATTTTTGGTTCTGATCGTGATGCTATAATAAAAGAAATACAAAATAATAGTTTTTTACTAAAATATAAAGACGGTGGAACTAATTTAGACGACGTAATACTTAAACCAGAGGAGTTTATACCATTTTTTCGTGACCTTGTACAAGTTCTAGAAGGACTTTTTCTTATGCATACAAATAACTTTCATCATCTTGATATTAAACGGGGAAACATTGTTCATAAAAAAATAAGTAAACGCAACTACAGTTTTCATTATATTGATTTTGGACTATCTCTACTTGGAGATATACCGATTTCACAAAACTCTTTCCTTAATAACAACTATTTTGCCTGGCCATTTGAAACGCGTTTTGTACATCCTTTATTTGAATCAAAACAAATAACAAATGGAGAGTTGACTGAATTTTATGGTAAAAAAGTGGCTCTTTACTGTCAAGACTTATATCCAACTGAAGTCTTTAAAGATGTTAATGGAACTGTTCTTGGAAATGTTACTCTATACAAAACGTTATATAATGCGATTTTTGATAATCCAAATTATATTCTTAGAAAAACGGATATTTATTCACTCGGTCGTGTTTTATCTGAACTCTATTCATTACAATTTGGGCATAAAATGCATTATGGCATAATATATGCTAGAAAACCAAGTGATATTAGAAACTGGACATCTATCAGTAAACTTGGATCAGCTGAATTAGTACAGTGGCATACAGATCTAGCAAGAGATTTATCAGTACCGTTTTTTGATTTGATTAAGGATATGATGAATATAAATATGACTGCGCGAATAAATGCGGAGAAAGCTCTATCTATATATAAAAGTTTAATACCCATGTTTGAAAAATATTGTACTGCGGAACAGATCTCAAAATATCTTTCTTATTATACGCCGCATCTGGCAATCTTAGAGCCACCAACACCACCGCCTACACCATCCGACTCTACACAGATGCCCCTCGGCGTCACAAATCTGTTTCTATCTCCCTATAAAATACCAAAAAGTTATCTAAAATTAGTTCCGAGTCAAGTCCGTGCTAGTAAGAATACGTCGACTAGACGGGCGAATCGTCGGCATTGAGACTGTAAAACGGAAAGGCATCCATCCTAGGAAAGCATTTGTCCATGTATTTTTCTTCTCGGATTTAATATTTTCAATTATCTCTTGAAGAATACTTTCAACTTCATCCCCTTCATAAAATGTTTTCATGTATTCTTCCTCGTAGTATACATGAAAAGCGGGTAAACGTTCCACAATTTCGCGATCTTCAGTCATTCCTTCATAGAAATCACGAAGAACAAATTCAATGTGATTTTGTTTACAATACTTTTTTGCTGAATCATAGGCTTCTTCCTTGATAGGTTTACCCCACATATACAGTCCATGTACAGAAAACTTATGTCGCCGTGTGTCAAGATTTGCTTTTTTATCTAATTCATGAAGGTGTCCTTCAATATATGGATTTAATTGTCCTTTTTGTTTCTGCATTTTTTTGGTACAAGCACTCTAATGGTTGCTCGTATCAAATTTACATTATGTAATTAATTCGTCTTCTGTGGATAAACGTTGTCTATACACTTGTGTTTGTCTCAAAATAGCATACTTTCTTACACAGCATACAGAAGCAATAAAAGATCCTATAATACAAATTAATACAGCAGAACCAGTCACTGCCGCAAGCACAGTATCTGTAACGTCCATTTTATTTACATATTCAAAATTGTTTAGATTAGTTGGTCTTCAAGCAGGCAGGATTCCACGCCTTGGCTTCATAGGGAATCTGGAGCTGAACCGGAGCACCGACACTGTTTAACCACGAACTCGGTTTATTGTCATAACCAGCTGTGGGCGCATAATACGCAGCGCTGTCTGTACCTAAGCCACCACCACGACCTGTGAAGCGCTTCTTCAAGCCCTTCCCGAATTTCTTTGCACCCTTGTAACCGTTTCTCAATTTCTTAGTTATACTGTTTCTCAGCTTGTAGACGTTTCTCATTGAGAACTTACCACCCTTGCCCGTAAAGCGTTTCTTTAAGTTTTTCGTAAGTTTCTTCAGTCCAGATAGACTGGGTGCAAACTTCTTGAGTCCCTTGAGATTACGCGAAAATCTCTTCTTGATTCCGTAGACGTTTCTCATTGAGAAACCACCCATCTGCTTATTTAGTGGATTGTGTACAGCTCCTTCACACGGAATTCTCTGTACTGTAGGAATACCACCCGCCCACGGCGCAGCTGACCCAGGAAGCGGCTCGGCAAGATCAAATGAATATCTTCCACCAGACTGATTTGCAACCAGTTCCTCGTCCTCCGATGTATTTGCCAAGGCACCTGTACCATTTACTTGATTCTCATTATAAGCGCCACCACTCAATCCAGGCAAACCTTTACTAGAATATGAGGAGATGTAGCCTGGAGGCTGCTGGGCGCGGCAATCACCTATCGGCGTATTTACTTGCCCGTAGTTACTTACGCCAGGTATAGTCTGTCCTGTAAAAGCCCAGCCGCCGCCTGAATAACGATTGTATTTTCTTGTGCTACGTTTGACCATTTTCTATTTAGAAGCTAGAAAGAAAATCGTTGGATTAAGTATGGATATAGACACTTTTGATCTCTTTGGAGAAGAAATATATTGTAGTGTTTGCTTAGAAAACGTAGTAGAAGGTGAACGCACATTATTAATCAAGAAATGCCAGCATGGATTTCATCAAAAATGTTTAGATCCGTGGCTTGGAACTAATGAATCATGTCCTAATTGTCGGAGTGTAATTCATATTGACGTGCCGATTTCAGAAATGGATCGTGTTCTTATTTCATGGATGCTCTGCGATTGGATTCTCCAAACGTATCCCAATAAATTGAGTTTTTATGCTAAGAAGAATGCTTTACGCACATTTATACAGGGGTTTCGGTGGAATAATGTTCGTCCATATCCAATTGATCTTGCGAGTCTATCATCTCTTCGCCGTATGAAGGCTCAATTGAAAGAAAAACAACGGGAACTTACAGTAGAGCCTAATCCTCTTCAGTTCCTAACCATACGCCGGAACGTACGACTTCGCGAGATTTCTGAACAGGTTGCCGCGCAACTTCAGCAGTTTTCACAACAGGTACAGTAGCATTAGCAGTAGCAACCTTAAACAGATATGCTTTATGTATAAGGACTTTCTCCAACGGTATCCCACTGATTTCATAACACTCAAATTCTTCATTCCAGTCTACAAAAACTGGTAATGATGAATTCTTTTGAATTGCGAGTCTTACCTGAGTGCTCATTTGATCCGATTGAATTGCCGCCTCTCCAATGTGAACCTTATCGTAACTAAACAGGTCGTATGTGTCTGGAAGTCCTTGGATGTTCTTTGCGATGGCGACAAGTTGCGAGGGTTTTTCCTCGACGATGGGTTTAGCAGTTGTCGCCGGCTGCACTTGCCCTTGCATTTGTAGTTGACTTTGACTTTGACTTTGCATTTGCCCTTGAATATGTAACTTGTGAAAGAAACGACGACGCTGCGGTGCTTCAGGTACAAAATCAATACTCCAAAATTCGTCTTTCAGTATAAGTACGGGAAGTTCAGCTAAGGCGTGGAGTTTTGCCAAATGAATTTTTACACCTGATATACGCTCATCACGTACACACAGCGTATGAAAGAATGTATTCAATAGAGAAAAACGTTTAGAAAACGACTGATCTGCAACCGACTTGCCTCTCCAGGCATAACAGTCCTCAAACACCAGATTTCCTCCATCAAGTGTTCCAATGAAAACTGTGCCTTGAAATAATGAAGTATCGACACGTAGGCGCAAAAAAACACCCTGATCAACACGACTATTGATGAACATAATTGGCTGTTGCGGAAAAAAGCAGATATAACCTGGATCTGTTCTACCTTCATTCGCAATCAGTACGATTTTTTCTGTAGATAGAAACGGCTCTGACTTCTCGATGTAGAGCGAGTGCCTAATTGCACTATTGGGCACGCTTCTCTCCAAGACTCGCTTTGCTGCGTCTAGGAGAGCAGGTGGAACCCGCTTGACTTGCTGAGATATGGGCTTTCTCTGTGCCATCTTCTATACTACTATGGTGCTGGGGGTTTAGGTTAAAATGTTGAATAATTGGGATTCTCACCGGCGTCGTTAGCAAAGATACCACCATCAACAAACTCTCCACCATTCTGCGCAAAGTCCGGTGAAAAGTTTTGAACCGACTGCGGTGTTGTAGGTCCAGGGAGACCCGCAACACCCGATGCAACTGAGATACTTGTATTTCCAGGTGTCGGCGCGGGACCGAAAAACCTCTCCGGATGACGTAAATTCTCCTTCATATTGCTACTTCCGTAAGTTTCGTCATAGGGATCTTTATCTACAGGACCCGGGAGTCTTTCACTCGCTAATACTCTTGGCGCCGGCATCTGATTCGGCGCCCCAGGACCGCCAGGGCTGACCACGCGTTCTTCTTCTTCCGAAACTTGCTGAACTACGGGGACCGCCGGTCCAGGCACTTCAAACTTCTCAAAAATATAATACTGGGCAAATAAATAACCTACAAATAAAAGAACTGTAATTCCAACAGCGAAGAGAGTTTTGTTGAACATTCTCTATCTGAACATCGGTGGGAAAAAGGTTAAAGGAATTATACTCTCTTAGATAGAATGGACGCGGATTCACTTGTAACTTTTGTTTTGGAACAGACAGCTAAGAAATCGTGGGATTCAGAGACTGCATTGCGGGTTGGCGTTGACGTGGCAACCAAGGTTAATCAAATAAAGGGACTCAAGGGTTCCGAGAAGAAACAGCTTGTCTTGGATGTTATTCAGAAGGCAATGCAAAAGTGTGAGGAGAAAGAGAAGGTCGGAAAGACAGACACGAGTGAAGTGACCACGCGCTGGTTAGCGCTTCGAACAACCGTAAATACCGTGCTGCCGGTATCTCTTGATTTAGTTGTTTTGGCTGCACGTGGCGGCTTCGATTTTAAGAAGCTGACATCGAGGACGTGGCTACAGTATTTCTTCTGCTTTTTGAAGTCGGCTGTTGACGTGGTTGACGCCTCTGCACTAAAGAAGAAGGAGGAGACGCTGGTTGTAATGGTTGACCTCTCGGGGCAGCGCCAGGTTGTGGTTGCGACTGTTGATCTTTCCGGAGCACTGGTTGATCTCTCTGGGGTAAAGATAGCACTGACGCCGCTGCCACAATTGGAGAACGTGAAGGATTCGTCTGTTGTAGTTGCCAGCCCGGAATCAATAGTTCTCCCGACTGTCGTCGAAAAAGAGGAAACTCCTCAATCTGAAAATAAGACTTAGGTGTGTAAAATTCATTTGCAATACAAAGCGTTTCTTCTAGATCGTCCCGATCCTGAAGAAAAGCTCCTTGCCATTCCGTTGAGCCGTCAGCGCGTTCAATTAAAAATCCTATAAAATCGCCACCGTCATAAATAAACAGTTTTTCCTGAAAGTTAACCGAATTTGTATTTGTAGGTGTCCACGTTCTCCGCAGTAAAGTTCCCTCCATTATCCCTGAACTTAAAACTTGAATGGAGTTTAAGCGAGGATCGCCACTATACAAGGAGAATGGCAACTGTGAAATTCAGCGGATTGCTTCTAACGAGCAATGGTGGTGTAAAACAAATTAAGATCACTCCTCAGGTAGCCAGTGACGGTGTAACGCTACAGGATATTCAAAAGCAACTAAAGAAGAAGGATCTACCTGAGCAGTTTGGCACGTATAATTATAAGTCTAAGCGTATCTACATGTTCGGGTATCAGCAGGGAAAGGCTGGACAAGAAAATAAGCATGACTTGCCGCCACCGCACGATTCACTTCTTCTCTTTGGTGACATTGTAGTTCTTCTCTGTGAAAAGGGATCGTCATTTGTAAGCCCTCTCTTGTTCAAGCCTGAAGACTATGAAGTCTTTTACAATGAAGCTTACGGTGGGTTTGAATCACTCGGTGAGGATGATGAAGATGAAGAGGAGGATGAGGAAGATACAGAGGATCTTGATGAAAATGTAGAAGATGATGTTGCTGATGTAGCCGCCGATGTCGTAAAGGAGAAGCCTATTGATGTTGTTGAAGAAGAAGAAGAGGAGGAAGAGGATACAGAGGATGCTGATGACGCTGATGATGCTGACGATGCTGAGGATGAGGCAGAAGATGCTGATGCAGATGTAGATATTCCTGCAGATGATGTTGAAGTCGAAGATCCTAATCCAGCCAAGACACGCTCGAAGAAGAAGAAGGCAGCCGAGGCGCAGAACACAATGCTCTTTGGTCAGCAAAAGGGAATGTCCTCGCAGCATTACTTTGATGGACTGCGCAAGATTGAGGCGCATCTGAAGAAGACGGAGGTGGCGGCAGATGTCAGCATTAGAAAGAAGATGCTGGAAAAACTTGTGACCTATTTCAAGAAACGGTTAACAAAGGACACTGTCGTCAGATTAGAACAACTTCTCTACATTTCTCTCATAGACGAAGTTAAGAAACTAAATATTGTTCCCGACTGGAAGAATCCTCAGTTCAAGAATCAGTATTCCCGGAAAATCAGGCACATCTGTTTGAATCTTCACCCTGACACTTATATTCAGAATAAGGGACTCTATGATCGTCTACAAAAAAAGGAATTCACACTGGAAGAAGTCACAAATTTTACAGAAACGGAACTCTTTCCTGAGAGGAATAAGGAACTCGCTGAGAAAATGTTCCAGAGAGAGCAGCGACTCATGGAAGGTAATAAGTCGGCTGCCACGGATCAATTCCATTGCCCGCGCTGCCACAAGAGGCAGTGTACATATTATGAACTCCAGACGCGTTCGGCAGATGAGCCGATGACCGTGTTTATCCAGTGCGTAAACTGCAGAAAGCGCTGGACTCAGTAGTTGGAGACTCAATAGTGAATCTTAATAAATCATCCCGACACTAAGTAAGGAGGTGTTGCTACCATGTCTAGTTTGTACGATCGTCGTCTTTTAGTTCTTTTATTAAAAAACTACAGTCATGGGCGTCGTGCCTTCACAGAGGGTTGTCGAATTTCTAAAATGCTTCTAACTACTAGAGGAAAGTGCTATGAAGAAAGCACATATACAAAAAAATATAACATACAAACACAAACAAACATACAAGAAAAACAACTCACTTACACGAAAACAATACCTCCCTATGAATGTGTGTAGAGATGATTTTTACAGATGTATAAATGGTCGATGGCTTAACCATGTGAAAATGCCACCCTATTTATCCGCCTTTGGTATTAGCGAAGAAGTTGAAAAGAGAGTAGAAACTCAACTTTTTTCACTTGTACGCACATGTAAAGAACCAACAATTTGCGCTCTTGCTACATCCGCCATTAGACGACAAAATAGTATCGAAACTGTAAAAGATCTTTTAAATAAGATTAACAGTATACGCGACAAAAATGATGTAAGCGCTACACTTGGGCTCCTCTGTAAATATAAGATTGGAAACTTATTCAGTTTAGAAGGACGGTATTATTTTGGAAATGACGGAAAATTTACACTTCATATTGATCGCGGTTGCCTTGGTCTTCCTAATCGCAAATACTATGAACAACGAACGCCGTTCAGTCATTACAAACACTTTTTGGAAAAAGTCGGCGCATTTTTTTCCATCAAGCATCTTTCATCTATTGTAAATATTGAACATGACATTGCTCCTTACATTTTAGCCATGCAGAAAAATGAAAAGGAATTGTACGTAGACACCTCAGAAATCGCACATAAATACAAAGATATACCCTGGTCTGCTCTTTTTAGCGCGTACGGCTTTAATGAGAAACACGTTGTTATTTCCTCTCATGAATGGTTACATATCGTCAATGGAATGTTTAAACGTTTAACTATTGACATGTGGAAACTTGTTTTTTCATCCGAGGTTATTCTACATTTCATACCTTATTTGCCCAGTCCTTTGGACACATATTATTTTGAATTTTATCGCAAGGAACTCAGGGGGCAGATGACTAAGCTTCCTTTGCGCTATACTGTCTTGGAGATCTTGACAATGTGGGCTACGCCGTTCATGTCCAAGGCTTATGTTAAACGATTTTTGACGCCGTCTTTTAAGGCGCTAGCATTATCGTTTGCTGAAGAAATACGAGATTCGGCGTGTAAGCGGATGGAAACAGTGGAATGGCTACAACCGAGTACAAGAGAAAAAGCGGCAAAAAAGATAAAAGCAATGCGCCTCTCTATCGCGTATCCTGATGAGTTTGCAGACCTCAAGGCGCCAGCGCTAAGTAAGAATAATCTGATTGATAATCTGATTGCTATGGGCGAGTGGCGATCTGAGTATGAGCTGGGTCGCCTCGGTGAACATCGTGATGATCAGAAAGACTGGGACGATCCTGTGTACGCTGTCAATGGTTACTATTATTCGGAGGCGAATGAACTCGTTATACCGTCTGGTTCTCTCTTGGAGCCGTTTTTTAGTGAGTCTAGACCGCTAGGATGGAATTACGGTGCGGTCGGCGCAATCATTGGGCACGAGATGACTCATGCGTTTGATGAGGAAGGCTGTGAATACGACGAAAAAAATCAGAAGAAGAAATGGTGGTCTCCGACCGATACACGAAACTATGAGAAAATTACACGGCATCTTGTAAAAATGTTTAATGAACACAGCTTGATGCACAAACATATTGACGGTCGGTTGACGCTGAGTGAAAATATTGCGGATCTGGGTGGTCTTGCGATCGCTTTGGATGCTCTCAATGTACGCCTTCAAGGAGAGGATGTCAATACAAAGATAAAAGCATACAAGCAATTCTTTACAGCCTATGCTGTTTCTTGGCGCATCAAAGAACGGACAAAGAAGCAACTACAAGGACTCTTTATGGATAAGCACGCGCCGACGCCACTGCGTGTGAATTTGGTTGTCAATCAGTTCGAGGAGTGGTATGAGGCTTTTAATATTTCTAGCGGCGCAATGTTCTTGCCGCTTGATAAACGTGTGCAAATTTTCTGAGGGCAGAAGTAGAAGAGATGTCATCATCGTCTGTAGTACCACCTGTAGTTAGAGCATTTGGTATGTCAAGCCTCCGAAGGGCTGCTAATACCAGAAGAGAGTTAGAAAAAAAAATAGCAAAATTACAAAATACAAGAATTGAAAGAATGGATAAAAATGAAGTAAAAAAAATTGTAAATCATATAAAAAAATACATAAAGTTAGATTCAAAACAAACAAATAATTTAAACACATTTACAAGAGCTTATCTTAAACCAGGAAAAAATATAATAAAAACATTAAGAAATCGATTTATAAAAATATATTCACTACCAAAAAGCGCAAAAACAAGAAAACTAAGAACTACTATATATAAAGATAAGAACTCTAACTTTACTACTGGTCAAAAAATTACATCTGCTATAAAACATACTATACAGGATGCTCAGGGAGAGGCAATTGGTATAAATAATGCGGAAACTATGATGAATAAATATAGTGAAAGGGGTGCGTTTAATGATTATAAAACATTTATTCGTTTTTGGAGACAAGATAATAATTTTCAAGATATGATATCATTATTATGGGGAGATATTATGTGGGATCGCAGAAGTAATGGCGTTGCAATTAATTCAAGGCAAAAAAAAACACTTGAAAAAGATTTTGAAAATAAATGTGATATAAACCCCGAGATCGATATTCCTGTATCAACGGATAATCATGAACACGGTGCGGATAATAAAGGAGTTAAGTGTTGTTCATTATTTAAAAATGGATTTGTTGCACATCGTATAGGCACTGGTATTATAGAAGGCAGTTCAAGAATGTGTGGCTATGGATTTAAGTCTAATGTAACAAAAAATAAAGCATTTTCTGGCGGCACACGCAAAAACCGCAAATCAAATGACAAAACGCGCAAAGTCAGAAGATAAGCAAACAAATAAAGAAAAATCAAATAAGCCATCATAAGTGGCTAACTTGAATTTTAAATATACATGTAGTGTAGATATGGCTCCTAAAGTAAAAAAGGGCGGGCATTTTATTGCCTCTGGAACAGACACCTATGTATTCAAAATAGATAAAGATGCCGCCTGGCCACTTGAAATTTACACGAATAAAGGGGTCCGCAGTGTAAGATGTTTTCAGAATACGGCAACCAAATTCAAATATGACGGTGAACCAAAATATGTTGTTCGCCTAGTTATTCATGCTAGAGGAGAAGTAGAACTACAGCGTAAGTTAAAAGCTTGGAAATCAAGAATAAATAACCCAATCATAACAAACCGATTCATAACATCTTTACATGAATATGAGACAGATACAATATTTATGGAATATTATAGAACAGATTATGGACCTGACGGAACAGAACTTCCCGACGGCGAAATTGTGACCGATTCAAGTTATATGAAAATAAATGATGCGACAAATGAAGTTAAATATGTTGAAAGTCTTTTTGGTGAAACGACCGAGGATGAAAAAAAAAGATTCACATATAAGTTTAATCCTAAAGAAAAAGAGTCCATACAAGAAGCATTAGTTTATGATCAATTTGAAGGAATAGCCGCCGATTGGAACGGAATAGAAGATTTTATGAAATGGACCAAAGCAGCAGATAAAGATCCTGGTCAAGATTATCCAAATTTTTGGTGTCTTGTCACACCCCTACAAGGACCTGACGTAGTCAATCTTACTTTCTGGGACATTGGAACACACCCTTCAAAATTTACAATGATGATTGATGTCTTAGAAGTTCTTAAAATAATTAGTGAACAAAGTGAAAAAAATCGCATTCTTCATATGGATACGCATGAAGAAAACATGGCATGTTTAAAGATTAAAGGGCAGTGGAAAGGTATACTTCATGACCCAGGTAAATTACAGTTTGTAAGTGATCGTGCCTTTTTTATGAACGAGCTGATTAAATTGTATTCTGAAACCCGCGCTGTTAATAAAACAATTAAACGTATATTTAAGGAGAATGAGAATGAGGATTTTGATGAACCAGATTGTAGTATTGGTGACCCTGTGATTAAGAATAACAGTAATAAAAATGAAGATGATGGCTTAGTTAGAAAAATGGTTGAATGGCTTAAAAAAAGCGACGGTAATTACGCGCGTTTTACAAAATCATTTGATATTATTCACGTACTGATCATGATTGAAGAAGCACTCTATATAAACTGTAAAAGAGAAACAGAGGATTTTGCCCCACGCAAAGATGTTACCATTTTTTATCGTGTTATCGTGGAAACCATACACAACTTATGTAAAGATGTTATGGATGAGAGTGAGAGTGAGAGTGAAATTGATAAACTGCTTTCTACTTATATCTGTTCCATTAAATCTGCCTGGACTACATTAGAGCAACTCCCAGCATCACGTGCGGCGGCAGCAGCCCTACAAAAACTTATAGAAGAAGAAAAAGCCGAACAAAACATTGCAAAAGCGAAAAGACAGAAAAAATATGATAATTATACACAGAAACTAAAAGCTGAGCGTTTAGAAAGACTCGCAAAAGCTGCAAGTGAAGGCGGTCGGCGTAAATATAGAAGGAAAACGCGTAAGTTTAGAAGATAGCTAAATCATTCAGACGCCAATATTCAAACGAGCCATCGGGCATGGGTCGCTTGACTATAAACGGAAGCCTTCTCTGCTCCAACTCTAGGCGCGCAATCTCTAGAACAGCCGTCACATGCTCAGGCACCGTCACGAATGGACGCGCCCCCTGCGCCAATTGATTTGTTCTGAAGCCCAGAATCTTCGTCTTCTCAAACTGCGTCAAGAACGGCTGGCTCTGGTGATAAGGATCACTAAGTGCCGCGGCAGAGACAGGTGCAGTACGTAGAGGCAATTTACTCGCAATAGTCTCTGTGTAATCTAAGATACATTCAGGGTGATGTTTATACAAAAGAGCCATGGAATCTTGCGCCTGTCGCCCCGCCGACTCTGCGCTCTTCTCTTTTGTAGCCTGATCCTCAGTCTGCTGAAGCTCCTCTAAGACATCCTCTACATCTAGACCGCCCTCATCCTGTACAATACCATCATCGCCTTCTGTATAATCCATTTGCTCTGATATTCTAAGAGAAAAGGAAAGAGTCAATTTTTACTTTCCTTGGCAAAATAAAAAGGCGGCTTAAAATTGAATCCCGTACTCCTTACATATATGCACGCAACGATGGAACCTATTATCGAAGAATCTTCTAATATTAAGCTGTTTAAGACATTCGATGAGATGTCGCTCAGCGAGGGTCTCCTTAGGGGGATTTATGGTCATGGATTTGAGAAGCCCTCTCAGATTCAGCAGAAGGGCATTGTGCCCGTCAAGGAGGGCAGAGATATTCTCGCGCAGGCACAGTCAGGTACTGGAAAGACTGGAACTTTCTGTATCGGTGCCCTATCTCGTATGGATCCTTCCTTGAAGGTTCCGCAAGTGTTAGTTATGGTGCCTACACGCGAGCTTGCCCAGCAAATTGAGACTGTAGCCAAGGCGCTCAGTCATCATCTGGGTATTTCAATCTACTGTGCTGTTGGTGGCACGGAACTACATCATGATCTGCGTGCTCTCTCTAGTGGCGCGCAGTTTATCATCGGAACACCTGGTCGTATTTATGATTTGATGAACCGGAAGTCATATAACGGATCAAGTGCTGCTCTTCCTAGGAACAATATTCGTGTGCTTATCATGGATGAGGCGGATCAGATGCTCGAGAACAAGTTCAGAGAGCAGGTCATGTGTATCCTTGAGCTCGGCTTTCCTAAGGAGACGCAGGTGGCTCTCTTTAGTGCGACAATGCCGCCCGAGGTCATTGAGGTCGCAAATAAACTCCTCAGTAATCCGGTTCGTATTCTTGTGCCGCCTGAGGAGGTCACACTGGTCGGAATCCAGCAGTACTCTGTACCGCTACAGAAGGATGAGTGGAAGTTTGATGCTCTCTGCGACATTTATTCGCAGCTCAACATCAATCAGGCGATCATCTACTGTAATAAGCGGCAGCGCGTAGAGTGGCTGGCTGATAAGATGGGGTCGCAGCAGTTTCCTGTATCCTACATTCATGGAGAGATGGAGGTTGGTGAGCGGAAGCGGCGGATGGCTGAATTCCGCAATGGCTCTTGCCGTGTCTTGATTAGCACTGATCTCTTGGCACGCGGTATAGATGTACAGCAGGTGTCTCTGGTTATCAACTTTGAACTGCCGAGCCAGAAGGAGAATTACATCCACCGCATTGGTCGTAGTGGTCGGTTTGGTCGTAAGGGTGTAGCAATCAACTTGATTGGTCCGGATGAGCTAACAATGATCAAGGAGATTGAGTCGCACTATGCAACAAAAATTATTGATCTCCCTGAGGATCTGAGTAAAATACCACTATAAATTAGCTATAAAGCCCATCATATTCATCTCTTACACAAATCTGTATTGTAGGAATTCTTATACGTAGTTCACTCATATTTTTTTCTACTAAACTAAGTCGACGCTCTTCAGCCGCCATATCATTGATTACTTTATATGATTCTGTATTTATTCCACCTGAATGATCACTATGAATCTGAGGCAAAGAATTTGTTAGTTCTAGAAATTTTTTACCAAACCACTCTTTTGCTTTTGTTGTCGGCTTTCTTATTTCTATTTTATTTGGACCAGCAAATCGTTTGACGAAATTATTTTCAACTAGCAAAATAGAAATGTACGTGAAATCCGAATAGATAAATGATGCGTCATTTAAACAGTTTGGATACTTTTTTATAAGTCGCTCCATTTCATCTGCAAGTTCTGGTAGAATTCGCTTGACGTTTTTTTCTCTGTAATACATTTTTGATATATCATCATTTGGCAATAGTCTTGCCATATGATCATATATTAAACAATAACATTTGTTGCACATAGTAGTACTGACTTCTATATTGACTAAATGTTCAATTTTTTTATTCCTGAACACTTGTACTGCGACTGCGACTGCGTCTTACACTTGTACTGGCACTGGCACTGGCAATGCCACTAGAACGAATATCATGTCTACAGACTGGACAGTGTACATCCTGTTGAAACCAGACGTCAATACAGCTGGTGTGAAACCAATGCTCGCAATGAAGAATGAGTCGCGCTGGCTGATTTTCTTCAATTGTCTCTTGGCAAATTGTACAAACTTCTGTTGGATCATTGGGTGTCCCGAGGCGCGTTGATTGTGTAATTTGCTCTTGAGTTGGTCTTATTACAACGGGTTCCATAAATGTCGTAGGGACTCTCGGCACGGGAGGAGTCAAAAGAATTCTATACACTGAATTTGTATCTACTTCATTCATATCGGCAAGCCCTGCTATTAGTGCGCTAAGCACATTTGTTGTGGCAGGTAGGTGTAGATTATTTCTTCTTAATGGATTTGCCGTCGGATTTGTGGCTGCAACAGCGCTAGCGGCAGCGCTAGCGGCAGCGCTAGCGGCAGTGGCAGCATAAGAAGATCCCGTGAAGTTATGTCTAGGAAGATTTGATGCAACCCTCTGATCTTGAGCAACAGGAGCAGCAGCAGTTTCAGGGGTATCAGTTACAGGCGTATCGTGATACGAGTTCATCGCATTCGAATAAAGATCAAAACGGCGTCTTGTCCTTACGGAAATATAAGTCAAGAGGTCTCTTACCGAATGAAACGAGGACGGCTCGTAAAGCACAGCCGGAAAATAGTTATGAAGGTCGTCCAAGAGACCGACGCCATAGACAGACTCGTAGGGTTGATTATGCAAAGGCATCAGGATATTCCTCCTTACATCTGAGGAAACTTTCAAATTTTAATGACGCCCCTATAAATAAAAGTATGGATCAATCTGAAGAACACAAAGGAATTGTTGGGCTCGCCAATATTGGAAACACATGCTACATGAATTCAGTGATCCAAGCCCTACGCAATAGTGCCGATCTGACATCCTTCTTTTTTGAAGGACGCCAAGATGAATTTTTCAAGAACAAAGATCAAGCAAAACCTAGTATTGTAATGACAAAGTCTTATGTAGATCTTATAAAAATGTTATGGGCAGGCAAAAAACCGTCATTTGTAAGACCCGAGGGGTTCTTTCAAGATATGTCGAAGTGTGTTCGCAATACCGGCTTTGATCAATTTCAACTTCGTATGGCACACGACAGTCATGAATTTCTCATGTTTCTCTTAGATTCATTCCATGAAAGCATAGCTGAAGAAGTCAATATTACAATCTTACGAGACCCTCCCAAGAATGAATCCGAGGAAACAATTCAAAAGGCTCTTGAAGCCTGGAAGCAACAATTTCAGAAATCCTATTCGCCACTCATCGATATTCTCTTTGGTCTCTATCATCGCGAAATGTGTTGCCAGGGATGTCAAAAGAAGACATCCTCGTGGGAAATGTTCAATTGCTTGAAAGTCGCGCCGCCGAAGCATGGAGAACCACCGCCAAGCATTAAGGAGCTTCTTCTGAAGGAAATGGAAGAAGAAACTATTACAGAGTATGCGTGTGATCACTGTAAACCCCTAAGGACAACAGCCATACGTAAGACCAAACTCTGGAAACTGCCTCGCTGTCTCTTTGTCGTTGTGAAGCGATTTACACCAGATGGTAGAAAAGCACATGGTCCTGTCGCAGTCAATCACAATGATGAAATGAATTTCAAGGAGTTCTTTTCTGAACATTCACCTGAACCAAGTCGTCAAAAAAACTACCGACTGTATGCTACAGTAGATCATCACGGTAGTGCAGGTGGTGGTCACTACACGGCGCAAGCAGAGAGCCCTCTCACACAAAAATGGTACGGTTATAACGATGATTCAACGCACCCTCTTCCTCATCCTTCTATCGGATCAAGTACATATATACTTTTTTATAGAACGGTCTAATTATTCTTCTTCTTCATGATGAAGATGTGCTATTGACTGTTTTAAACCGGCGCCGGCTATACGATTCGCCATAATTTCTCTGACCTTATTGCCATGCTTCTCAGGGTCAAGTGCAAGTTGAAGACATTTAATCTTCTCTGATATGCGATGATTGGGAAGCTGAATTGCGTTCTGAAGATAGATACCATTTGTTGTAGTATACCAATCCTTGTACTTATCTTTGATCTCATGTAGGAAGGTCTCTTTCTCGCCGTTACTTGCGAGGCAGAGAAATGCAATAGACAATGATTCGTTACTAACCATTTATGCGGCTAATCTAGCGTTAACATTAATCAATTTTTTATTCGTTTTTGAATGTTGTGTACACAATTGTCCGTCATGTACTTTTCTACAACAGCGTTTTCCGTTTTTTTGTATGGCTTCGCAAATATAATAGATCATGTGACCCTGTCGCTTCTTTCCTTTCATCCATTCTTTGGAAGACTTCTCAAAGAATGCATGCGTAAATTCACTTGTGTCGAACATTTTACACTCAAGTTGGTGGTGACTGATTTCAATTTTGTTTGGTAGTCTGTGTGTCTAGACTCCGTAATCTACATAACATTGCAATAAATCACTAAAAGAAGGGCGTTGTTTTCCAATACGCGTATTAAAATACAAAAAGTTATGCGTTTTTTGTAGACTCTTCCAATACTGATCATTCGCATATAACGAATATTGGTTTGTTCCTTCTAACAATTTATAACCTTCTTCAAGATTCTCAATTAATTTATCATAGAACTTTTGATGGACTATATATCCTGATGCACTTTGTATATCTGCACTACGTGAAACCGTTTCGTTAATTGGTTCTGTTCCTCCCCTTATATGATAGGATAAAAATAATACATCGTAGTCTATTTTAGACTGAAAAAATGTTTTTAGCTGTGTAGTAAATGTTTCTTTATTAACTATAAATTCAAAATCATCTTCAAAAATTAATACATTTGAAAGATTTAAGTCTCTAGCTTTTTTTAATACAGCGAGGTGTGATAAACTACAACCTAGTATACCGCCACTTCTTTCAATTGCAGGAAACCGTTCTATATTTATTTCCATGCGTCTACATTCTTCTTCAATTTGCTTTCGACGATCCTCGCGTTTGTCTAAATTTATGTAAAATGCATAACTTATATTTTCCATTATATAATCATATACTTTTATAATATTTAGAATATTCCGTAGTTTAATAATCAACGAATTCTTCAACGTGCCAATCATTTATAAAATATTATAAGTGATAAATTCAATTTTTGTAAATTTTAAATAAATATACATAATAAGTATGGCGTCCAAAGATCCAAATGCCCCTCGCCTTCAACTCTATTCGACAGCAAAAACAATATTACCACCAGTACATAGTTTTTTCATGCGACATTTTGTGCTTGGAGAAGCAAAGCCCGGTATGAATATGAAAGGATTTGATGAGTTTGAAAAACAAGTGGCAAGTAAAGCAGGATCCTCTGATAAAAGTAATTTAGTACTTGCTTATAGTGATCAACCTGCCATTTTACCTACACGTTATTCAATAACTAAAGGAGATGGTCTTACTAGAATAAGAAAACATGCACTGGAAGAAACATCAAATTTTGTTATTGTGCGCGAACTATTACGAAACAATGAATCTGGTATTAATACAGATTTATTAGATGAATATGTTAAAACAAAACAAGATGAAATAAATTCTCTAAAAATTAAGGAGCTCAAAACAAAAGCACATAAATTATTTGAAGAGATTAAACTCAATATAAAAGAAAATATAAATAATATCTATGAAGTTTTGATTTCTAAGAAATTAATTAAGGTGGAAGATAAGTTAAAATATCCTATTACTACCATAAATATGCTTATTAAAAAAGCAATTGATCCTCTTTCATGGTATAATACACACCGTGTTCGTATATCACAGGTTCGTATCTTATCACCGAAATGTTTATTAAATCTAGGAGAAATTGTATTTTTATTTGCTGTCGACATGTGTTTTAAAGATATAAAAGATGGAAAAACAGAGACAATTACAGAAGAGCAAATAAATACAAAAATAGACCAGCAAACAAATCCTAAACCAATTCATGTTAAAATTGTTGATAATTATAGAGATCTTAATCATAAACTTATTAATACTACTGCAAAATTATTAGTAAAAGATATAAAAAGAAAAGATGAAAATACACTAAATTTTACAAGTATTCCATGGAAAAAACTATTTGTAAATAACCTAGGAGAAGATGAAGTTCAGCACTTAGCAATGTTTGGAACAAAAGTACTTTCAGTTGGCAGACAACCACACCATAGTATTTATATTGGTGGAGACTATTGTATAGAACAATGGGCACATAAAATAAATGAAACAGATAAATTAGGTATAAATGATATTTCTATAAGACCTGTTAATGATTTTTTAAAAAGTTGTAGAAATTTAGGACAATCTGCCTATATATTTCCCTATGAAAATAAACCATCAAATCGTTATTTAAGACAAAGAGCAATGTGGGCACTTGGCACATATCCGCAATATGATGTTATAAATGAAAATTGTGAGAGTTTTGTAAACTGGGTTTTCCAAAATAGAGGTATAGGTGAGTCTGCGCTTTGCGGAGGAATAACCTCCGTGAAACATAAATCAGATTATGTTAGTAGTCGCAATATAGATGAATTTTGGAATACACTACTTAATAAAGGAATAAAAGAAATTACGCAAATAAGAGAAACGGGCGTAGAAGAACAGTTTTTTTATTTTTCTGATAAAAATATTGCTAATTCTCAATCTAGATTTAGGACTTTTATAGCCGGGTTAGGTGCTGCTTTAGCGGCTAGATCTTTATTGGGACATGGCGGTAGACGAACAAGAAGCAATAGAAATGTAAATATAAGGTGCCGAACACGGAAAAATAATCGTTAATAATCAACAAATCCTTCAACGTGCCAATCATTTATAAAAACAGTCTTGATACGCCCGAGGAAACCATCCGCGCCACCACATACACGGAAATGTACGTGCGGCTCTAACTTTCCTTTCATCGGTACTGTGTAGGGTTGCGGCGGTCGAACCTTGAGAATAGCTAAGCCCGATTCATTCGCAACCGTCACACCCGCGTTCTCATACTTCAGATATGCCTGCTGCCAATTATTTACATTCTTCAAATGATCTGTAGCTGGTTCTGCCGCCCAGTACAGTACCTTAGATCCGGGAGCCACTTGGACCTGAACCTCCAGAGTCGCGCCCTGCGGAATATGAGTATCAAGAACGGAACACGGTACCAATGTCTCACCCAAAAACGGTAGATATGTGTCACGATTAAACATGATACAGAGCGCCGACACACCTACAAGCAAATAGATCGTGCGTGTAAGAGTGCTTCTACGCCCCGCGACAAATTCTACAGGATTTATGCCGACCGCGCCAATAACAAGCCAATTCAGCGCACCCACAATAATTAAAGCCATAGCAATTTTGTAAGCTAATTTCTGGTAATATACGAAGTTAGGATCTCCCTGCATTTCTATTACTAGGGATGAAAATTTGATTTCTGTATCTTAGCAAGCTCTAAGTAAATGAAATTTATATTTCTCTCTGGATTTTCAGGTTCGGGTAAAGATACTGTCGCCGATTTAATCGTTCACAACTTTAACTATGTAAAATATGCCTTTGCTCATCCCATCAAAGAGAATGTTTCAACTGCTCTTGCTATACCGACAGCCTGGTGCTCAGATCAAGAAAAAAAGGCAACATATATGACTGCAAAGGGTTTAACGTTGCGCGAACATATTATACAAGTGGCGGAAAGAGAGAGAGCTAGGGATCCTCAAGTCTGGGCTAAAAAAGTTGTTCAACAGATAAAGTATTCAATTAATAAAGATAAAATCGTGTTTTCGGATTGGCGGAATCTACATGAGCTCTTTTGTATACAAAAGTCTTTTCCAGATGCTGAGATTGTATGCGTGAGGATCAAGAGACAGGGACAACATATTTCGCCTGTGCCCGATATGACAGAATACAGTCTGCTCGGATTTCCGTTTCAGTATACAATTGAAAATATTACCGGCGATCGTGAGTATCTGGAAAAACAGTTAAAATCTATTGTCTAATAAAATGCCGAAGCCGTGTATGACTGATCGTTGGGGTAAGGGAAGTTGTGTGCCGAATCCTGAAAAAACTGCTAATACGAGAGAAACGGAGGATAAACTTAAGAAACTTATGGCGGAGCGTGATCGGTTAGACACAATGTTACAGGGTAACAACAACGAACTCGCAGTTATTAAGCATGTGCCTATTAAGTCCCCTGAACGTAAGTAGCCAATTATGAATCCATGTTCCGTGAGCTACAACAAGAACTGTTCCATCAGGATGCTCTTTTTGAATATCCTCTGTAAAACTTTGTAGATGTTCAAGAGACTTATCATATTCCTGGAAGAATGGATTTTCTATACCGATATTGTCTGTATTCCAATTGGGAGGACAATCTGCAATAACTATATCGCGTTCCAGGCGTTTATCACATGAATTTGATCCCTGTGGCTGCTCTATGGCACGATCATCTACAATCACAGGTAGATTGAGAGAATCAGGATATGCGCCGAGAAGAGTCGCACGTGCTCGTCTTAGAGGTGAACAGTAAATCGCCTCAAATACATAAGGCTTTAGTGTTTCTTCAGCTTCTGCCGCTTGTTTGATGCCGTTTTCGGTTAGTTCCGCATCAATATAGATTGGATGAGTCCATTGCTCCTTTCCACCTATCTTGAAGAAATCTACATTGTGTGTGCCTTCAGCGTGACGCATAAGAACAAAAGTTGTAGGCATTTTATTTGTTAATTTTTCTATGAAATAGAATTCAAATTTACCTAGTAGAACAAATGTTAGCGCCGCTTCTCATTTTAGTCTCGTTTTTTGGTCTTGCTACAGCCGAATATGGCTGTTCTTCCTTTGCGCAACTCACTCACACATCATCAGGATGTCCTGCAAATCAAGGAAATCCCGATTGCTCGTTTATTCAGGCGAATGCCGCGCAATTCTGCTCCACGACCGCAACAAGCTGGGAAATTATCAATGGACCGAATTGTAATCTGCGGGGAGCGAGTTATGGCTGTATTTATGCCGCTGGACTTTATTCTACGACAGACCAATTCTGTTGCCCTCTCATTGTTACTGGTGGTGCTCCAAGTGCAAGTGCAAGTGCATCTGCAACGGTCACAGCCGATGCGACCGTTACCACAACCAAAACCGCAAGTGGCAGTGCTAGCGCAAGTGGCAGTGCTAGCGCTAGTGGCACTGCTAGCGCTAGTGCCAGTCATAGTGTAACAGGCACAACCGACGCGACTGTGAGTCCGACTGCAAGTGCATTGTCTTCTTCTTCTGCTCTTACGACAGCGACAGCAACCTCAACTCCAACATTGATACTCCTCCTCACAAACTACACGAATACAACTAATATCACAGCTACATCTAAAACTGTAGACAAAGGTCTCTCTGAAGGGGACAAAATTGGCGTCGGCGTCGGCATTAGTATGAGTATTATTGCATTCATAGGCTGCTGTTATTTTGGATGTATTATTACTCGCAGACCCAAAAAATCAAAAGAAACAGAAAAGATACATCGTCGCCCCTCACAAGTTGAACGCCGTCCATCACGCCGCGGCTCCCAACTAGAAATCAAAGCCGCCACAACACCCAAACCCGAGTCAAAAGTATAAGCTGTAAGTAGATGTCGCAAACCGCCGAAAGAAAAGATATGAATTATTCTCATTATACAATGAAATATTTACATTCTTACTTTATTATACTTATTATCTCTTACTTACTGGCTGTTTTTCTAATCTACCCCAAGTACGGTCTTCTATCGATCGCCTTACAAATAACAGCGCTCAACTTCTATGTCTATGGAATTCATCGTTTAATGCACAACTTACCTAGCGGGTTGCTAAATTATCATATGTACTCGCATCACGACAAGAATCTTGGACTTCCAAGACCCTTAGAATTGTTTTGCGAGTTTTTCTGCGACCTGTCTTGGTTTGCTCTACTTGCGTTGGCGCAGTATGCGCTCAAGCTTGACCTCATTTCGAACACGTTAATTGCGTTCATTGGACTCTGGTACTCATCCGTCCACGTTCTCAATCTATCGCTCGGCGATTCCAAAGAACATAAGATTCACCATGTAGAAAAAGACTATAATTACGGACCGCCCTATATTGATATTTTGTTCGGAACTCTGAAAACAGAAGAAAACAACGACGAAAATGATAAAATCAAAAATGGCGTTATTATCTTTTTTCTCCTCAAATTACTTCAAACTCAGACGAAACTTATTTCCTGAACTCTTATTCTGGTAAAAAAGCAAAAATATCTTTAGGAAAGACAAGACAATTCCAGTTGATAAGATATAACTCTCATAGTGTGTTGTTTCACTACATTTATCTACCTGCTGAAAAATCGCGCACGCACTCTGGCTAAATGACGGGAACATATCACCATTAATATTTTCATAGTTTGAAAATATACAACCGTGAAACCGATTACACACTTCCAGTAAAATGAAGAGCGCAATCGTTACAAGCAAAAGCGTGTAGGGATTTGTAGAAAATAGAATAGCATAACAATAAACAAAACCCATGATAAGATGTATGATATAGAATCCAATTGATAGAAGACGCATAAGAAGTGGCTTTGACTGACTTTGATTTGCTGTGTTTTGTATAGCCTCTAGAAGTGATGGATAGACGATAACCGTGCTCATTCTACTTTCATATTTCATTTAAAATATATAAATAAAGAAAGATGTTTAGTCGAAGCACAGTAATCTATTTATTTCTTGTGCTTAGTGTTATTACACTTCTTCTCTCTCATACTGTTCAAACAACATATAGTGACATTGTTCCACACAGTAGTTTTGAAATGGTTAATTGGATTGCTTTCTTTATTTTGATCATTACAGCATTCCCGCCAATCCGCAAGTATATTTTACGGGGTTAATCATCAATGGTCGGAGATATAGAGTAGTGGCGGAAGAACAAACAGTTTATCGTAACCACGCGCAATCATAGCCGCGTGAAACGGTACATGTTCGCACAAAACGGGGAAATTGTACCCAGAACAGTTTCTGTAGAAGAGTTCCTTATCAAAAAGATAAATGCCTTGGCTGGCGCCCTGTATGTGTGTTGTTGGCTTCTCCTTGACTTTCTTGACATAGAGATGATCTGGATTTTCCTTCATAATCCTTTGATTCAGTATATGTAAATCCTGTGTTGGTATTGCGCTGTATCGTAAGCCACGTATACAACTACTCTTATAAATACCGAGTCCACCGAATGCCGATAACACTGGTATCGGCTGCGCATCGAAAGGAATTTGTACTATAACACTCTTGTACTTGAAGTCAAAGATCTCCTCCCCCAGCAGCTCAGCACCAAATGGATGCTGTGTATCCCGATAGGCATACGCATCATAATATTTCATATTTCCAGAGAGTCCGTTGGCGAAAAAGGCGTGTGCTCCCTGGGGAAATGACCGGCAAAGAGAGACGAGGCAATCTAGAGGAAACGCTGTGGGGATGTCCGGATCGATGAAAATGGTCAAATCGTCTTCCCCGACACCCATCCCCCAAGACTCCATCCATTCCATAAGTTTATTCCGAGCCGTCGAAATGGATTCCATCCGGCAAGGTAAATTGTCATAGGTTCGTGCATATCCTTGTTCTAAGAGAAACTCCTTAGAAAAGTCTTCGCATTTCACGTGAACGCGTTTATCTAAGGTTGCCCAGTCCTCTAGAAGTTTCTTTGTCTTATCCGTACTATTATTTTCGTAAATGAAAACTTGTAGTTCCGGGAGAGATCCAAAAAGAGAATACATAACTTGTTTAAAAACTGGAAACGACTTTTCCAAATTACGCGTGACCGCTCCACAAAAAAGAGTCATCTTGCTTCTTTTTTATGGTTTTATGGTTTTAAGTATCAACGGTATTGATTACGCATTGTTTTGCGATTTTTTCTTTTTGATCTCTTTGTTTTTCTTTTTCCAGCGACTTGTCCAGCGGGCTGTACTTGAATAAAGCGATTGAGTTTGGCTTGTTGATTTCTTATTCTTGCCATAAGATTATTAATATTGTTTAACTCTTGCTTTGCCTTATTTGAATATCTTATTATTGGCGCTACTGGCGCTACTGGCGCTTGTAAAGGCGCTTGTAAAGGCGCTTTTGAAGGCACTGGTAAAGGTGTAGCTTGCCTTTCGTTGAATAATTTTTTACAGTATGATGTATTTATTTCATGAGCGTAAATTATCGTTCCATTTAAACATTTTTCTCCCATTGATTTCAAATATCTGTATGGTTTATGTCTGGGTGGTAAATGACCGTTTGCATTTGGAACGTCAGATCCACAGTTAAACTCAAATACTCTTTTAACATCAGCGTCAGAGGAAAAAATCTTGTATTCTAAAGGATAAGTTTGACTTAAATTATCTAAAAATCCAATTTTGCTTAATTTCGTGTCATTAAGTTTACTATTAACATCATACTCCATCAATGCCCTACCACAAAAAAAAAGTACTATCAAATTAAAAGGAACATTACCAAAGACACCTCTTTCATATAAATTTTCTTTTAATTCCCTTATACCAATATCATCGTAGTTCCATTTTTTTTGGTTGTAGTTATATAAACAGGGTAATGAAATTGTTTCTACATTACCTTCAGCTTTACCATTGTGATATATCTGTAATTTTAATTCAAAATTTGCTTTAGAACCACTTAATGATTCTTGCCAGAATGATTGTGGTACTGGTCTACAAAAATCACCCATACTCTAATATATATTAATTTAATTTACGTGTACAAATGCGCTATACTCTGATCAATCGGCTTCTTCTTCTTTAGGAACAAGTCTACATGCTCCTTCTTGAGAACGAAGGGCAGATTGAAGTTCGGGATGTGAAACGGCAGATCCTTCGTGTTAAACATGCGAAGCATGTTAACCTTCTGTGTAACTTGCTCAATACAGCGCTTCAATTGCCTGACACCCTTCTCATCACCAGCATGCTCCCGGATGATGTGCTCAATGATCTCCTTGCTGATACCGACCTTCTCATTGAGATTGACATCCTTGAGAGCTGAGGGCAGAAGGAAGTTCTCCGTGATCGCCATCTTCTCCTTGGAATTATAGCCCTCCAGCTCAATCACAGTCATACGATCTAGGAGAACCTTATCAATCTTATTCAAGTCGTTACCACTGAAGACAAACATGACCTTGCTCAGATCAATCGGAACGCCAGACAAATACTTATCCTCAAAGTCCTCATTCTGTACAGGATCGGTCAAGTGGATCAGCAGGTTCTGTACCTCCTCGCCCTTCGGGGTCGCACTGATCTTGTCCAGCTCGTCAAACATGAGAACCATGCTCATGCTCTTCGCGGCTACTAGACTATTAACGATCTTACCGCAGTGGCTGCTCTCATAAACCAACTGGTGACCCGTGTAAGTTGTCGCATCTGAATCGCCACCGAGGCTGATAAACTGGAAGGGCCAACCGAGCGCCTTCGCAATTCCATTCTTGATAAGACTTGTCTTTCCAATGCCGGGTGGACCAGTGAGCAGAAGGGAGAGACCACGACCACCGGGGTTCGCAATCTTGGTCGCAATGAACTGAAGGATCTGCATTTTAGCTTCCTCCTGACCATAGATCGCCTCCTCCAGATGCCGACGTGCCTTCTGCATGAAGGCGCCGCATGTCTCCTGACCATCCTCGATCTTGATTGGAATATCCTTGTAAATGCCGAGAGGAATGCTCGTCAGCTTCTCGAGCCAATTACGCAGCTTGAAGAACTCACCACTGCTTCCATCAAGAGTCTGGAGGCTGTGGTACTTACTGAGAACCATAGTATGCGTCTCTGCAGGCAGCTTCATGGAAAGGATCTTGAACATAAGAGACTCCTCGGCTGTCGTAGGCTTTCGCTCCAGGGTATCAAGAATCTGAGTTTGCTTTTCCGAAGTAAGAGCCTTGAACTGATCAATTTGGTCGTCAATCGTGTTTGCCTCGTACGGCTCACTGATGAGCTTTACAAACTTCTTAACCTCCTTTGATTCCTTCTTCATATTGTGACGCTTGGGAATCAAGCGCTCGGCGAAGTCATCGCCACCGAAGCCACCAATGTTGATCTGGAAACCACCCATCTTGAGTTCATCATCTTCATCCTCGTAGTCATCGTCGTCTTCGTCCTCGTCTTCCTCATCTTCAGCATCTTCGTCCTCTTCTGCTTCGCTTGCATCATCCTCATCGTCTTCTTCTTCTTCCTCTTCTTCCTCCTCAACTACCTTCCTCTTCCGATGAACAAGCTTGTTCTTCTTCCGAGGAGTTTCCTCTTCCTCCGATTCATCCTCGCTCTCTTCAACAACCTTCTTCTTGAACTTCTTTAATGACTTCTTTGAAGACTTCTTTTCAGTTAGCTTGGACTTATGCTTATTCTTCTTCTTTACGCTCACCTCTTCATAAGACGATGCATCAGACTCGGAAATATACTCGGACTCGGACTCCTCTGACGCAATGAGTCCACGGATATTTCCCTTGCTGTCTACACTGTCATCATCATCCTGCGCAGCATTACGCTTAACTGACTTCTTTAGAGGTTGCCTGCGACCGGAAGACTTATCGTTCACGTCGCTGGAATCCTTCTTATTATTGCCATTTCCACTAGAGTTTGCGCCGCTCCTAGTTTTTGCCATTCTACTCTTCATATCTGATTTCATTTGAACAAGTATTCCGTAAAAAACTTAGCCACCTCGGCGGGCTCAATTTTACATTTATGAGCGCCTATTGCCTTTGCGATTGCGACGCGTATTGCGTCTGCCACCTTTACGCGACTTACGCGTAAGACCCTTAGACAAGCCCTTAGTCGCCGCATTCATCTCGCTAGTGATACTACGACCTACACGATTGACTCCATTTAACCCCTTGCCAACAACGCCCTTTGCCGCGTTCGTTACCGCGCCAACTGACTTCTTTCCCGCGCGCAACAAATGTGAGAGGGGTGAAAATAAGGTAGAAAATATAGCCATTCTGTTATAAATATAGAATTAAATTTTAAGAATGTCCTGAATATCCATCAAGAGAAAGCGAGATTTGGGAGAAAGGCTCGGATACGTTGCATCTCTGAGATTAATCAGTGTGTCCAGAAGAATCTGATTCTCTGTAAAGATCTTTCGGCGAATTGTAACAAAGAACTGCGAAGATGATATCTTTAGAACACGAGACATACGCAGCATACAATCTACATATTCCTCAATAAGCGCGCGTTTCTCATTAACCTTACCATACTTGTTAATGAGTTCAAAGAGAGATTTGAAAATCATTGTAAGGCTCTCAACCGGGAGGATTTCAAGCGCCGTAAGTTCAGCAAGAAACTGACTATAACCATGCCGATACTTCTTCTCTATGTTTTCCTTCTCAAATGACTCTTTTGTGTCAATAAGCTTTGTAGAATCAATGTCTTCAAAGATTTCCATATAATTACGGAGCAATATCTCCATCTCCACAAAGATGATTGTATATTTTTTGCCAATCTCTGAAAGGAGTTGCGCATAGAGAGGGCAATAGATTTCCTCTGCCGCAGCCTTTGAAAACACCATCATCATAAAATCACGCACGAATTCTCCAACCTTCTCATTCTTATCATCACCGAGAATCTGAAAGAGAAACTCCCGAATTTCATTGTATGTTGATTGCCCAAACTTATTCAGCTTGAGACGAATAATACGATTTAGAATCTTCTCCTCAATATCTGCAGTTGAGTTCTTAAACCGACTTTGGTAGCGGACAGGAGGAAGACGTGGAGTAGGAATACTAGGATTAGCTAAATCCACTGATTTATGAAATGAAGGAGTATTCGTAGGAGGACCTTTGTAGGGCATAGGACCCTGGTTTCTCCTAAACTTATTGTGGTAAGCACCACCATAATTAGTTGGATTGGCACCAGATGCCGCATTAGATGCAGGTCCCGGTGTACCATGCCCACGGCGCCAATCAGGAACCAAAATCGCCGTCAGATCAAGAATTCCCTTCAAATTCTTAATCTTCTCCTGAACACCGGGTTGTGCTGTTCTTGCCTTGTTCCTTAAGCCAAGAACAGCACTTACCAGCGACATCTCCGAAGAACTCATATTTAATGTAACAGACATTTTTTTAGGTTGTTAGTACAAAGCCGATTTGCCCGCGTTTCAAATTTTGTTTTGATTTACCCTCCATATATAAATGCTAGACGATTTGATAAAAGATTCAAGAGCAATTGATCTTATAGAAACACTAGATTTCCAGACAGAATGTGGAAAAAAACAGTTCCTACATGATCTTCATTCACCAATTACATCTGATATAAACATTTTGAAGAAAAAGCAAGAATCAATTCGGTTTCAGCGTTCAACTATGGATATCGCCACAACATTTGACATTGTAAAACAAGCTGAAACAAAACTGAAAGATATTCTTGAACCGAGTTCACTTGATAAAGAATCAGTTGAACAAATTCTTTTTTCTAAATGGAAAGCCATTGAACTCTTTAATACCATTCCGTTCTGTATTTTCTTCGTGAGCATGTGGAAACAGTATGCTATGCCTGTTTTAGCTATTTGTATGCCTCTCCTATTCTTCTTTGGACCGTATATTGCCTTAAGACATGTATACAAACTACCGATTTCTTTTTCAGAGTATCTGACCATTTTCTTTAAAACACTCGGTATTGACGGAAAAATAGAATTCAAACAAATTATTCAGTTGACTGTTACAGCCATTTCAGTCGGTCAATCCATGTATCAACCTGTCCAAAATGCGTTTCATATTAGAAAGATAGATGGTGATCTTCAAGAAAAAGGTAGAGCTATTCTTCAAATCAGAGACGTTCTAGAAACATTGTACCCTGGGCAATCGGAGAAAAATCCTCTATCAGATCTTGATGAGAAAGATATCTTGCGATCGTTTGCAGAATGCTGGGATCTTCCTTTCCGCTTGAAGATTGCCTTCCAAAATATTGGGGAAAAAGAAGTACTCTTTCGTTTAGCCAACTGTGAAGAACTCCGCCTAGTCTCTTGGAATACGAAAGGAACTGTCCTTTTCAAAGAAGCGAAAAATCCCTTTCAAAAAGATACCGTTCCCTTTTCCGTTTTTCTTAAGGACGGGAAGCAGCATTGTATTTTAACTGGACCAAACGGCGGAGGTAAATCATCCTTCATGCGCAGTCTCTTGCTAAATATGTTCCTGGCGCAAAAATTTGGTCTCTTTTTTGGCACGGTCAATTCAAAGGCATCTATCGATCCCTTTGATTGGATTGCGAGTGGTTTACGTTTAGAAGATACACCTGGTATCTTATCACTGTTTGAAAGAGAAGTACAATTTGCTGCAGAGACACTACAAAGAAAAGGTAGGGGATTTCTGATTTTTGATGAGCTGTTTCATAGCACGAATCCTCCCGATGGCGAGAGAACAGCAGAAATATTTCTCAAATCAGTGTGGGCAAAGAAGAATCTTACAAGCATCATAAGTACGCACGTGTTTTCTCTTGCTGATAAAGCCCCGATGAATGTACTCAGGCTTTGTACACCTGCAAAAAGATTAGACGACGGTACACTCCATTTTGAGTATAGTCTTCATGAGGGAATTTGTAAAGTCAGTAGTGTAGATTTAGTTTTTAAGAAATGCGGATTCCCCAGTTCCCGGAAAACCTAAGTTGGAAGGAGAATGGCTACAATCAGTGATACATTGACTATGGGAATTGTGCTCTCAGTTATCCTCGGCTCTCTATTTTTCTATTTGTACACACGTCTATTACAGGTAGAGAAGAGAATAAGTTTGACTGAAAATATTTTGTTGGATTTGAAGATGGCGACGGAAAATACACTTTTAATGATGGGTTCTGGTTCTGGCAATCGATTTGTGGGTGGTAGTGAAGATAATCAGACAGAGCATGTTGAGGCGACGACTGATGCGCAGCCGCTACAGGAGCAGGAGGTTGAGGAGCTGAAGGAGGAGGATTTCTACAAGTCCGTTCTACAGAATGCGTCAGTTGAACCTACGGCGACCGTCGAAACCAAGCAAAGTGTAAAGATGGATGCAAACTACGAGGCTTTAACAAAGAAGGAGCTACAGGAGGCTCTGAAGCAGCGCGGCTTGACTCTTCCGAAGGGCGCGGGACGCAAGGAGATGATTGATACACTTAAGAAGAATCCTTTGCAGGCGCCATTAGAAGAGGAGGTCAAGGCTGGCAGCGAGTCCACTCTTTCCGCGATGGATGGCGCTGAACTTATTGAGTAAGAATATTCTACGGATATGGTAAATGGACAGCAAGTTCTTTCGGAAAACAACAGACCCCAATTATTACGCCCAGAATATTGTTCAGGAGCCGAGACAGCAACCAGCAGGACGTCCATCTCTTCCTACAGCAGATACTCGGTTTCCAGGATATGCTTCAACGGCAAGTGACGGTCGTCTAGTCACAGACTATAGACCAAGATGTAGTCAAAATGTTAAGGCTGGGTCACAGTATGCCACTAAGGAATGGCTAATCCACAATACTGATTCAATTATTGATATTTCAAGAGAGAGACAAGCGACATATACGGGCGCCATCTATGGATTTGATAAAACTGTAGTTCCTCTTATGGAAGGTGCAGTTCAATGCTATCCGATGGGCTGTGAATATTTGGATGGCGACAAAAACGGTGTGGGCATTGAGCGGTTGGACAAAGCTCCTGAGCTGTTTGGCACATTTAGTTACCAGGGCTTTCTTAGAGCGCCAAAAGCCAAGACAGAGTTAACAACACGCTTTGAAGGTGGTCGCAATTCAATGAGAGGACAGACATTTAGACCGTTAGGTAATAGGTCTATTGCGAGCTCTGTGTAAATTCTAAACAATATGTAAATGGATTCTGTGGCACGAAAACTTCGTATTCATGCTTCAGCAAAGAATAGTAGAAACAAAAATAGAAACAAAAACCGAAACCGAAATCAAAGCACGCGGAAAACACCACGCGCTCCTCCACCGTCTCCTGCCACGTCAAAACCCCCTAGAGTGCCAGTACCGAAAACACCAAGGACCGTCCAGGCTGAACAAATTGCTAGACGTCTTCCCAATAAGAAAACAATGGTATTACAAGCCAGTTCAAATAACAATAATAATAACAATAGTGTAAATATGTCTCAAGAAGAGTTCTGGGACCTTTTAGAAAAAGAGATCGGAACCTCAATCTAAATACGTCACTGTATATAAACTAGATGCCCGAATTAACAATCTTATCATTTGATATTGGAATAAAAAATCTGGCGTGGTGTCTTATGAAACGCAATACAGATATAAGTGGATCCCAATATCAAATCCTCGGCTGGGAAAATGTAAATATCTTGAGTGATGGTACTCCTGCTGCTAAAGTCACATGCCATAAGTGCTCAGCAAAGGCGACACACTCAAGTGGTGAGACATTATCGTGTGGTCGTCACTGTCCCACAGAGAAACCCGCCCTAAGGGATCTCAGTGGAAATGCATTCAAGAAGATCCCTGCGCTCAAAGACCTAAAGCTTCTTTTTGCGCAACGTGGTCTTACTAATCCGAAGTCGAAGGACGATGCCACGAAACGACTTGCTACTGTGTTTTCACTGCCTATCGAAGTCAAGAAGGTTAAGAAAGCCGTCGATACCGAACTCTCGGTTCTCCACGACGGAATACGAAAACTGGTTTTGGAGAAGAAGGCGTTCTTTGCACAAGCGAACGCTATACATTTGGAGAATCAGCCAGTCTTGAAAAATCCTACAATGAAGTCTGTACAGATGTTGCTGTTTGCGACACTGCGGGATCTTTTGCAACCTACGTTGCCTGGACAACAGTGTCCTCAACTTAGACTCATACACGCAGGCATGAAAGTTAAGGGTGTACAAGCGGGTGATGCCGGCTACAAAGAGAGAAAGCAGGGGTCCGAGTTTGCCGCAAAGCAGCTCCTTGGAGGAACCACAGTCAAGGACGCCGCCACATGGAAAACATTTCTCGAGAAACATACAAAACAGAACGACTTAACAGACGCATTTTGTATGTGTATTAATGCTTTAACATAAAGAACTCGTTTATATATTTATAAGTACAGAATGGATAAATGGAATAGCTGGTATAAGGATTTAAAAAAAGAAGATATTGGTTCGTTTCGTTATAGTGATACAGTTACTTATCAATTAGGATATGATTTTTTAAAGGATTGTAGTAATATTGAGGATTGGGGTTGCGGAACAGGTGGATTTAAACGTTTTTTTACTAATGAAAATGCCAACAAATATATTGGTATAGATGGTTCAATAACACCATTCTCAGATATTAAAGCAGATTTGACTCAATATACTTCAAAAGTTGAAGGGATATTTATGAGGCATATATTAGAACATAATTATGAATGGGAAAATATATTACATAATGCATGTAAATCATTTAATAAAAAGATGTGTTTAATTTTATTCACACCTTTTAGCGAGAATGAGACAAAAGAAATAGCGCATAATTTACAACATGGAGTCGATGTTCCTGATTTATCATTTAATAAAAACGAATTGATTAAGATATTTGAATTGTATAATATAACATATAAATTAGAATCTATAAATACATCTACAGGTTATGGTATTGAACATATTTTTTATCTAGAAAAAAAACTGGATTTAGCATTTTATACGTGCTTTTATGGTAGTGATACAAACAATTCATTTCTAATACCAGAATTACCTTCATTAAAGTATAATTGTTATTACTATACAAATAATCATATGATGATGGCAAAATTAAAAGATACAAAATGGATCACTATCTTCGATAAAAAGCCTACAACTGATGATATTATTGAAAGTTGTATGGCAGGAAAACATATTAAAACATTACCCCACAAATATAAAGAATTACAGGATTATTCATATTTATGTTTTTTAGATAGTAAATTAGAAGAGATTAATGAAACATTTGTAGAAGACTATATTAAAAAATATTTTATAGAGCAAAACTATGCTCTTTTATTACGAAAGCATATCTTTTTAAAAGGTGATAAT
>Ga0209597_1000127_pt1 | contig 48073 bp, 41 predicted proteins | sample M_140625_MF_Meta_FD_187316 | JGI IMG/M metagenome (GOLD analysis project Ga0209597, IMG submission 187316) | Freshwater microbial communities from Lake Montjoie, Canada to study carbon cycling - M_140625_MF_MetaG (SPAdes) (version 2) | ecosystem: Environmental > Aquatic > Freshwater > Lake... | reverse complement strand
GTATTTTATATAGTATTTTATATAGTATTTTATATAGTATTTTATATAGTATTTTATATAGTATTTTATATAGTATTTTATATAGTATTTTATATAGTATTTTATATAGTATTTTATATAGTATTTTTACAAATATTATATCATTATGTATCGTGTTTTTAGGTAGCCCTGGGTTAATTCTACAATTTTTATTTATGTAATTATAATAATTACATAAATAAAAATTGTAGAATTAACCCAGGGCTACTAAAAACTGTTATAGGTCTGGGTTAATTCTACAATTTTTTTGTATATTTTATTAAAGTTTTACGTAAAAAATACGATAAATATAATAATTACATAAATAAAAATTAAAGAATTAACCCAGGGCTAACTACTAGTAATAAAACACGTTTCTACCATTTTTAAATACAATCAAAATTATTCTAAAAATAAAAACGGTTATTTAAAACGGTAGACAAGGTAATCATAATTTAGTTAATGTTGTTACATGAGACTAATTATAAATAATAATTTAAACCCACTTAAACACCCTTTCTAATATAATAAAATGGATTTATTATCCTATCACATCGTATTTCATCAAAAAGTATTTTCTCTCTACGATTCCTTTACACCCGATGAAAAAAAAGTATTTGTCTACACTGCAATGAATGAAATGGTCCCTAAAGAATACCCTGAATGGATACGAAGTCAATTGCTACAAGAATGGACCTTCCCAGTATATACCCCTCTATTCTACATGTCAAAAATGTATCTTCATTCCGTCTACTTTCATCTCGCCAAAAATCCTCAGTTGTTACAACGTCGCTACACGGGTATTGGAATGTGTGATCACAAAATTAATGTTGATGATTTTCGAAAAGTTCTCACCACCTTACAATCTACACCCAATGCTTTATGTGGTTCCATTATTCAACCCATTAAAGCATGTTTTGAGCAGGTACCTCCTGCAGCATGGGAAAAGATCCTCATTGAACCCATGAATCAATTGACTCCCCATGAACCACCCTTCACGTTATCCGATGTCATTCGGCACCCCGTTTTTTTAACCAATACCTTTATTGTTCCCACACCAGTCTTTATTGAAATGATGAACTTTATTGAAACCTATTGTCTCCGGACGATCCTTGCTATTCTTCATTGGAATCCAGAACATTGTACTAGTATCTTGGAACGATGTATGGGATTATACCTAGCTATCTGTTGTCATAAGAAACGATTTTCAACGGTCGTTCAATACAAAATCGAACACTACAAGGAACCCGTCTATTTTGAAGAAGATCCCATTGATGAATCCATGTCTCCTCGTAGTGCAGCTGAATCCATTTATAAAGCGTTATTACCGACGGAAGAATCATTACAAGCCAAAGGAAAGAAAGTATGGTTTATTAGTTTTGGTGATGAAAAATATAAGAATTGTGTACAACGTATTGAGAAAGAAGCACTACACTTTAACCTCTTTCAAAAAATTAAAGTGTACCAACCCGTTGATTTGAAAGACACGCCATTTTGGAAAACTCATGGGGAGTTTATTGAACAGAACCCAAAAGGTTACGGTTGTTGGATTTGGAAACCCTATCTAGTACTACGCAGTCTCGAAAAGATGAAAGATGATGATATTCTCGTGTATGCCGATGCCGGATGTACCATTCAACCATCGGGACGAAATCGTTTTATGAATTACTTGGAAACGGTGCGAAAAAGTCCCTTTGGATTACTAACATTTCAATTACCCAATCAATTGGAAAAAATGTATACGAAATTAGATACCTTGCATCATTTTCGTGGGCATAGCAATGCTCGTATTTGTAATACGACCCAGATTATTGCGACGGCATTTATCATGCGAAAATGTGCTCATACCATGAAAATTGTACAAGAATGGTACAAGGCGGCAAGCAATTATCATTTATTAGATGATACACCGAGTGTTTTACCCAATGATCCTTCCTTTATAAAACATAAACATGATCAATCGTTATTTTCCATTTTGGTAAAGAAACATGGGGCGGAATATATTCCAGATGAAACCTTTCCAGTGAAACAAGGATTTCCAATTCTAGCAACAAGACATGAAAACTAATCCTAGGCTTTTTTTGAAAAAGTCTTAACCCCAAACACATTACTTTTCACCATCTTATAAACTTGAATATTTTATGATACAAAAAAACGAATGCGAGAGATAACAGATATATGTTAAATAAAATATATAGTAAATAAATTACGCACAATTATAATAATGACATTATTATAATTGTGTATAATTTGTAACTTGACGACCATTTTTTTATTATACTTATATATTTTACCTTGTTGACTGTTTTTAATATTATAGTATTATAGTATTTTTAATTAAAATAATTAAGAATACTATTATATTGAAAACAGTTAGACATAAAATAATTTATCTAATTATTGTTGCAGTTATATTATCATATTCACTTAATTTAACTGTGTAATTACATTTTTGTATATAATTCATAACTTTAAAACCATGATAACCAGGTGTGTTATTACCTTTTAAACCTATATTATATGGTTCAATACCACAGTTTTTATTATTAGATATAAAATTTTTAAAATCTAGTAATATATCATTTTTTTTTGATAGTTCTAAAGATAAAGAATAAAATATATATAATGAGTTTTTATAACCTATCCACATATAATCATGATCTTTATTATGTAACCAATGTGGTGGAATTAAATGAGGTCCAGTTACTATTAAAAATTTATTTATATAATTATTTAAATCTATTACTTTATTTAAAATAATATCTAAACGCATTAATATTGTAAAATCATATATATTTTTATCTATTTCTAATATATCATTATATCTTTGTAATTGTCTACCACCACCCCACAATTTACCTTCACAATGATAATATACAATTTTTTTTAATTGATTTAATTGATTATATTTATTGTATAACTGATCATATGTTTCTTTAGGTATATCTGACTCTGTTGAAATGTATATTGTAAAAATATATGAATCCATATTTGGTTTTATTAAATTATCAAAAATATTATCAATAGTTTTACTAAAAGTTCTAGGTAATCCTGCAAATATTAACAAAACAGTTTTTTTAGTTTCTGTATATTTTTCTATATCATAAAAATTAGAATATTCGTATATTAAACTATAAGACATATTTTTATAACTATATGAGATAATAATATATATTTTTATTTATATTAATTAAAAATAAAAAATCTAATCACTGTTTAGGTCTGAGTTAATTCTCCAATTTTACTTACAATACGGTTCATTTTTAAATTCTCTAATAAAATTGGATAATTAACTAAGGCCTATCACTGTTATAAGAAATTAGTATAAAACTCTTATTTATGACTCTAATTAGGATAACCGTTATTCTAAATTATATAGTGAGAAGGGTGTAGGCCTGCACTTATTATGCTTTTTTAATTTTCAATAAATAACTATTATGGTTCACTTAAGTTAATTATGCTCTTTATGCTTTTTAGAAAAGCATAATAAGTGCAGGCTAAGAAGGGTGTATATTTATTAATACCTACTCGCTGTTGTAACAAATTATTATACCTTGTCACCGTTTTTATTTTTTCATATTTTTTTAAAAACGGTCGTCAACGTAAAAATTAAACTTAGACTAATTTAAGTCTTTTATAAAAGTTATTATTTTGGTTACTGTTTCATAAAGAGATCTACACGTAAGTTTATTTTTTAAAAAGTAGTATCTAAAATAGATTGCGAATGAATAGAATTCATTATCATATACTCATATTGTTCGTCGGGCATTTTCCATACATCTAATTGTTCCAATACTCCATATTCCCATTCATCACTGCGATGGGGATAACGTTGGATAATAAAACCGATGCGCTGGTCACCATCGTAGAAAACACGCATCGCCAAATAAGGACGTAATCGAGAATCGACGCCTTGCATAATCAGAGATGTCATATCATATAAATGTATGGATGCGAGATGAGTATGTGATAAAAAAGGAATGGAAAAAGATTCCCATAACGCCATAATTAATTATATAGGACATGTTTAATAGTGTATTTTAATGAAAAAATTGTGATATTTTATTTAAAACGATCGACAAGGTAAATAGTAGTTTCTTAAAAAATAGTAAAAATTCAAATATATTTTTTATATGGAATATTGTAAATGAGCACGACAATTCGAACAAACCCATCATTATGGGAAAAAGTAAAGAAAAGCGTTAAAAAATCTTCGAAAGGAGGGTTACCAGGAACATGGTCAGCGAGAAAAGCTCAATTATCTGTATTATTATATAAACAAAAAGGTGGTGGTTACAAAGGTAAAAAAAGTTCTTCTAATTCATTAGTAAGATGGTCCAAACAAGATTGGGGATACATTACTAAAAAAAAGAAGAGTGGTCGATACCTTCCTCGATCAGTTATAAATCATCTTACTGCCAGAGAAAAATCCATTGAAAATCGTAGAAAGGGTACTAAAAAAGGACAACGTATCCCTTATTCCGAAAGCGTTCGTCGTAAAGTATCAAACTTAAAAATAAGTTCTAGCAAATAATTTCACGACTTTTTCACAAAAACTTGCTATAACATCACACAACTTTTTCATTCTGTTATAGAAAGTTTTGGGGTAAGGCCTTTTCACAAAAGGCCTTGTAATATCAATTAATATAATAAAACTAACACTAAAAAACATACTGTCTTATCACTTAATTTTATTTGCTATAACAGTTTTTAGTAGTACTTTTACTATTTTTTCAGTGAATATACTGACTACATGTATTATAACATCATATATTTTGTTATCGTCACATTTTTGGTACGGGTTTTTGTGAAAAAGCCGTGAAAAATAATCAATCTATATAATAAAGAAGAATACAACATGTCATGTCTTGGTTGCTCTGATCAGACCTTTCTGATTGTAACAACTTATTCCTTTTCTGACGATCGTTTTATCCGAAATACCAATAGTATACCCTATTGTTTATGGTGTCATGATCCCATTTCATCTCGTGATATACCTATTGTACTATGTAAGTATTGTAACGTTTTTGTGGGACATGAATCATGTAAAAATAGTATCTGTATGAGAAAACCATGTCCATATTGTAACGAATAGACACGGCTTTTTCACAAAAACCCATACCAAAAATGTTACGATAACAGAATTTATAATAGTACTACTACATTATTGTACTTTATAAACTATGGTGTAGCTATAAAAAGTCATATGATATGACTACCAATATATTTTCATTCATTCTACTATCACCATCGTACCATTACTTGTTTTATCAACTTAAACACATTTTTAGATATAATAGAAATAGAACGAATAAAATGTCAAAAGTGTCCATTGTCACCATTAGTCAGCATACTCGTTTTCCTGTCCTTCAATTATGTTTACAACATATTCTAAAACAAACCGTTCAACCAATGGAATGGGTCATTGTTGATGGAAGTAAATCAGAAGCTGATGCTGTACTTCATGGTCAACATATTGCTACCCTACAAGCCCCATTTCCCATACAGTATATTGCATATCAAGGTGATACCAAACTAGGTGGGTTACGTAACAGAGGAAATGTTGCTTGTAAAGGTGACATTACTGTTTGTATGGATGATGATGATTATTATCCACCTAATCGTATTCAACATGTCTTGGAACAATTTAAACGTTACCCTAACTATAATATTGCTGGGTGCTCTAATGTACTCTTATACGACTATGGATTACATCGTTTGTATCAATGCGTAGGGTTTCATGCGAATCATGGGACGAACAATACATTTGCTTGGCGAGCGAGTTATATTAAAAATCATAAACATGACCCAACGAAAAGTAACGCAGAAGAAGCATCATTTTGTAATGAATTCACAGAAAAAATTATTCCCCTGGATCCAAAATCAACCGTCATTGTATCTAGTCATACTGCCAATACATTTGATAAGCGTAGTTTAATTCAAAACAATCCTCGGTTTACCTTGATTCCTCATCCTGCTGTGTTTGCGATCATACCGGAAGATGTATATAAACAATATGATGAATATTTTGAACAAAGAAGTAAAGAAAAGAAGTAAAGAAAATAAATAAAAAAGACATGGTTTTTTGTGAAAAAACCGTACCAAAAATGTTACGATAACAGAGTGTATGATGTTACAATAACAGAGTGTATGATGTTACAATAACAGAGTGTATGATGTTACAATAAATGTACTCATTTTATAATGGTTTATTCAGTATATTCACTGAATAAATAATATAAATACAATCTATATTTTGTTATAACAAATAAATAGAATAAAAAAGTTGTGTTACTTTTATATAAAGATTATGTTACACAATATTTGGTGTAATGGTTTTTGATCTTGAGGTAATGCCTGTCACTTGTGTATTATAATAACATGGTAATAATTGAGCCAATTCTGTTTTGCGATAATACGTCATGTACAAAATAGCACCAACAATAACCACCAGTAGTATAATCATAAAAAACACAGTATAACTAACTGGCATATCTATTATATAGTATTATTCTTTTTTTTAATTGATGAAAAAAAGTAGATGCTTGTATACCAACTTGTTTTTAGTCATGGAAATAATTAAAATCAAAATAATATTTTCATTCTATTTATTCATGGTTTTTTCACAAAAACCCGTGTAAAAATGAAAAAATAATGAGTCATTCGTATCTTTTACACGTATAACCAATGCAAACCATCAATTCTCTATACTCTAAACGAGTTCCGATGAATTTGTTTCCACATGAAACATCCTATAACTATAACGATCGTGATGGTTGTCGTTTGTTTGAAGATGACAAAGCATATGAATTCAAGCTTCATCGATGCACATCGATTGGTAATCTATCATTTGAAGAATTCCGTTCCGCATTACAAGACAATAAACTCGATTCATCGTTAGTGCCGTGGCGGATGGGTAGCATTATTAATTATTCTAATCATCTGGGTGAAGACGAGTTTGGCTATTCACGGTACGAGACATGTGATGTCTTATTCTGCCCAGTCATGAAAGAAGAGTACGGATCAATTGACTATAAGGTCTTGTGTAAAAAGGTATACCAGTGATAATGTAAAAGATTTAATCCGGTAGCGGATACAACAAAATAGTAATTAAAAGTAATTGTTTGTTAAAAGTGTATTTCCTCGATAAATATAGTACGTACTATATTTATATGTTGTTATAAAATAAATACACGGCTTTTTCACAAAAACCCGTACCAAAAATGTTACGATAACAAAATTTATGATGTTACAATAAATGTACTCAGTATATTCACTGAATAAATAGTAAAAATACTACTATTTATTCAGTGAATATACTGAGTACATTTATTGTAACATTTTTGATACAGGTTTTGTGAAAAAACCATGAATCAACATTATGTTATAGCACGTTTGGGTGTATCCACCATGAGCGGAGTAAGACCTTTTGTGAAAAGGTCTTGTATAAAAAGTCATCTAAAAATGAAAATTACATCCAGTTCAATCATCGAGTAAAATAAAATGGATTTGATACTGCATCATTTTCGTTGTTATCGGAACCAAACCTTTCATTTTCCCGCCGGTGTCATTTTAATCGATGGTCCCTCGGGAAAAGGCAAAACCACCCTATTACTTGCTATCAAGTACGCTCTTTTTGGAAATGTAAAATCCGTCACCACATTCGGTGAAAAGAAAACCAGTGTCGAATTACGAACGCATGGGTTGACCATTACGAGAACAACACTTCCCTCTCGTCTTCTTGTCAAAACCGAAGATAAAGATTATGAAGACGCCGCCGCCCAAGCATACCTTCATAGGACGTTTGGTCCATCGGAGCAATTTGAAATCACGTCGTACATGATGCAAAAGGGATCCGAGACGTTTTTTTCCATGTCGGGTGCTCAAAAATTATATTTATTAGAACAGTTATCATTACTGGGTGAACAAGATATTCAAGTCATGAAAGAAGCCATTCAACGTGACAGTAAAGAAAAACGAAAACAAGCCGAAAAGTTAGAACACCAAGTCGAATTATTACGGACACAAGTTGGTCCGGAACCCGTGTTTGAAAAAAAGTATGGATTTTCTACCGTATCCGATGTCTATCAAGTTGTGGGATTTTTACAAGCATCACAAAAAAATTGGGAAAAAGAACGTGTCCGGTGTGATCAATTGTTATTTGAGTATACCTCTGCGCTTATGAAACAACAAGATCAACGTGCGCAATACGAACACATTCAATCATCCATTCGATTTGTCAAGGAAGAATACGTAAAAGTAAATGAAACGCTAACCTCCCTAGTCATTCCAGACACGCAACGTCAATTGTACCTATCATATCGTACGGCTCATGACAAATGGATTCAATATCATCAACGTTCGGCAACTGTCCAAGAAGAGCATCGATTGTTTCATCAATGGTTTTCCATGCAACAAACCGCCTATGAACGAGTGGAAGCAGAATGGAAAGCGTGTCAGATTGATGAAACATTGTTACAAACGTATACCACACACCAAATTGAACATGAACAATGGGAAACGTATCAACAGTATCTAGTAACCCGTACGGAACGAATCAAGCAATGTACGGAATGGAAAGAACGTCAACAGAAAGCATACCAGACCTTTTTACAAGAATGGAACGAAGTCACCATTGATAACGATGTGTTGTGTCATTATGAACAAGAAGTTGCGCTTCATGACAGTGCCCTACGCTATGAAAAAGAAAAACAGGATACGGATGTTCAACGAGAACAATTTGACGAATGGTTTCAACTCCAGATGGAACGATATCAACACTGGAAAGAAGAATACGATCGGTTACAGATTGATACTCACCAACAAACCATCTATGAAACCTATTGTCGTAATCAAGATACATTTGATACGTATCAACGTCATCAAGCGATCGTCACCCACGAACAATCGAAATTTGATTCCTGGTTGGACGACGCACAATGTACGTATCAACGTATTCAAGACCAACGTACTGCATTGTTTGTTTCACCTGAAGAGATGAATCAGGTTGAAACACGTATTCGGAACCATGAACAATGGGAACGTTATCAACAATTAAAAAAGCAGGTCGATGAAAAAACAATCTGGTACCATCACATGATTGATGCTGCTGTACAGCGTTATGAACAAGAACTGGATGAATTAGAAAACCAACGTTCCATTTCTCTTGTTGATAAAGAAGAAATCCTGACAAAACAAAAAGAAGCGATGAAAGGTCTAGCCTTATGGAAACGGATTTCTGAACTAAAGAAAAAACGACCCGAACAAGAAGTAGATTTACAATTGGATACATTAAAGAAAAATAAAGAAATTATGGAAAAATTCTTTACCAATCTAGAAGCACGAAAAAATACATTTCCCTGTCCAAGTTGTAAAACATCATTGGTCATTCAATCACAAAAAATTCAACCGGGTAATTTAGCACCATTAACAGAGATCGATATGAAAAAAGAAGAAGAATATAAAATAAAATTACCTAAAGTCATTGAAAAATATGATAAAAATTATCGAGAATGGATCTCTCGGGAAGAAGATAAAAAAGAAATTGAATCATTACTAAAAGAAGTAGTGTTGTCCGAAGCCGAATACCAGACCATTGTTCATGACTGTACTCTCGCATTACAAGAAGAATATGCTCGAGAACAAACCCAGGTTCAATTGGATCAAACCATTGAACTAAAAAAACAACATGATCCGAAACTCTTGTATCAGGTCCAAGAAAAAGAAATCGACACTATGCGTCTGGAACTAGACACGATGAATCCGGGTGAAGAATCGGGGGTATCACTCGATGAACTAAAACAAACGTTCCAAGACATGAAATACAAACTTCAACGGTATCATGAATTGGACGGTTCCAATCCAATCGATACCGACGAGTTCCATGCTAAAAAACGTATCCTTGATAACCTAGTAGATCTTCATACGCATATGGATCAAGGCGAACTGTGTCCAATTCCCATGGAGGATGTCAAATCAACATTACGTGATATGAAACATGCGCTGGAAAAACGGGCATCCATGACGATCATGGACGATCCTACTACGACTAATGAATGTAAAAAACGATTACAACGTCTGATGGAAAAAGAACAAGTCGTAGCGACCATGGAAAAAGGGTCTCGTTCGACAATGAACATTGATGTGGTGAAACAACACATTTGGGACATGAAATCGAAACAAGAACGACAATCCCGTATGAAACCCGTTGTAAAACCTGAAGAGACGGAAGAATATCAATGTCGGGAACAAGAGGTTCAACACGTCATTCGTCAAGGAGAAAGCATGAAACAAGGGACGCCTTCACCCATTCCAATGGACGTAGTTCGCCAATCGTTATTGGAAATGAAAACGTGTCAGATGCGTCAATCCCTTATTCAACGACTACCCCTACCTGATACAACACCCGAGTACTTGGAACGTACTGAGAAACTCAAGCAACTCGACACTGGATTAGCTAGTATGGATCCGGGGGCGGAAAGTCCCGTACCGATTCAGGACGTCCTGACGCAATTGGAGGCGTGGAAGGTTCAAGCAATGGAACAAAAACATTATCAGCAACGATTGGATTCATTGCGTGTGGAACTCGAGGACAAACAAAAAGATAGTGGTCATCTTACGGTAGATCCGACTGATTATCATACATTAATGGAAGAAACCAAGAAACAACATCAATGGATTACGGAACGGATGAAAATACCGGCTCAATACATTAACATGTATACCGCCTATGCCGAATCAATGAAACAATACATGAAGTATCGAACCATGATTTGTGACATTCACGAAAAGAATCGCTTGTGTGCCATTTATTATACGCAATTGGAACAATTGGATTCGTTGCATCAACATATGATTCAGGCCGAGGGCATTTGTTTGGAACAATTTTTACGTCGAGTCAATCAAAAGATCACGACGTACATGGAACATTTCTTCCCGGATGCCTCCTTACAAATGGAATTGTGTACGGAAAAGGAAACCAAAACCGGTAAGATTAAGAATGAGATCTGTGTTTTATTGACACAGAACCATCATGCAACAGAATTAAAACATTTAAGTGGTGGGGAATATGATCGATGTTCCCTAGCGTTTATGTTGGCGATTAATGAATTGTCTCATTCACCGTTTTTGTTTTTGGATGAAAGCATTAGTAGTTTGGATCTAGCATTATCGGAAGATGTCTTGGAAATCATTAAGGAAAAACAAACGGAATTAAAAAAGACGGTACTGTTGATTAGTCATCAAGCGAATACGGGATTTTTTGATCATGTGATTGGTTTATAATGTGGTATACGTATTTTTTTCACAAAACGTTATGGAGTAGGTACTTGAATTTATATTTATAGTAATTTACTATAAATATTACTATACGTTTTTTAGTATGTTTTTTTTATTATTTTTTCAATAGGCATTATCATATAATAATATAATAATATAAAGATGGAAACTGTTGTAACTATTCCTCAATTACATTTATTTCATACCGATCCTACCTACAAAACCATTATATCGTATATGATGGCAATAGAAGAATTTATTTATTCTCAATTGCACCATCATATTTTATTTTCATGCATTACGAAAAAATTAACAATTCAACTAGATACCATTCAACCTACTCTTGTTAATCAAGAAATATTTAACAGAAAATGGATGGAAAATCAACGTAATTTTGATGAAACGAGTCATACTGCTACCTATCGTAGAGAACTAGATTACATGGATCATATGATTTTGACACTATTTTATGTTCTCTATCAAATAGAACTGTACGATGATCAGGATGTGACCGAACTAGAAAAAGGTATTTGTATGGTTTCCGATACCGTTTGTATGGAACATAATGACATGGGTCAATTGTATATGTCACTGTACAAACAATTAAAAAAATGTTGTGTGACGAAAGAAAATAAAGTGATCATTTCACTAGAAAAAAGTAAAGAATATTTTATTACATAGGCCTTTTAGAAAAAGGCCTAACCCCAAAAATGTTATGCAAATGGTCTTGTATTTATTTTATAATGAGTATGACACGACAAATAAAGTATGGGAAAAATTAATATAAAACAAATGATATTATTTTATACTTTTGTATAAAATAAAACACATACCTTGTAATTTTACATCACAACTTTCTCCATCACTTCTTCTTTTTATCTTCCGGTACCACCGTAAATTTATCACATCCCGCTGCATGACGCAATGTACCAATCGTTTTCTTCATCCAATTATTTCCCACAGAAACTTGACTCATTACATAAATATCAGAATCCTCTAGCATAATACGCACATTTTCTCCTACCGCTAGCGACTTTTGGAACCACTGAAAATGTATACCCATCGCTTCTCCCATTCTCAACCCTACCACCTTCTTTCGTTCCCCATCACCATGATATCCAATCCCGCATATATCAAGATCGTAGTAATAGTTTGCTTCAGCTTTGAGAGGTTCCTCCTCCTCCAACAATTCGCACATTTTTAATCGCACTGCATTTGTCATAGGGACATCTTCCCATGCAATAATCGTACCTTCTCCAGCTTCATAATTTGCAACTTGCGCTTTATCATCAAAACATACATTATGTCGTGCGTGCTTATTCACAACACGCCCCCTCATCAACGCTTTTTTATCATGTGCAAATGCATCATTTTCCTCCATCACTGCACTCATATTCTCTACTCCCAAAATTGCACACGCCAACTTTCTCATCACCAATACCCCCGCCTCTTGCACAGCACCTTCACCCACCCATTTTTCACTCAAATTCACATATTCACAAGTTACACCAAACGCACCATATTCTCGTTCCACTTTTTCTTTCAACGCCATTAATTTCTCCACCGAATGACCACATTCTGCGAGTTTTCCAATTTGCTGATTTCGTGCATGGTTCTCCGCAACGTCGCAAAATGTAATAGTATACGTTTTTCTCATCACTTTCTCTACCACCACTTTTTCTTTTACTTTTCGCATCTTTTTCTCCTTTACCGCCACAGGAACTACTTGTTCAACTTCTCCAGTCAAATCAATCATTTCAACTTTTTTCGCTGCCATTGCTGTACTTATAGATGACCTTTCTATCTTACTTTTTCAATTCTCATTTTTTATACTAACTTTTATGTAAAAATTCACGGCTTTTTCACAAAAACCCGTACCAAAAATGTTACGATAACAGAAATTATGATATTACAATAAATGTACTTAGTATATTGACTGAATAAATAATAAAATTGCTACTAAAAACTGTTATAGCAAATAAAATTGAGTTATAAGACAGTGGATAAAATGAACTCTTACTAGAGGTCATCGTTTCGCTTTCTCTAATAATGTACATTTTTTATTTCGTAACGAATGGTCCACACATGTATGTTTCTGTTTCTTTTTCTTTGTTCTTCGTTTTGTACCAAATCGTCCATCCTTTTTTACTAATTCTTCAACTAATGTGACTAATTCTTCATCTGTTGTAGTATGGGTAATGTGTTTTTGCAACCAAGCAACATTTTTTTTCAAATAATCTAAATCATGTCGTATTCTAATTTCTTCTTCTTTCGTACTTCTAATAATATAACCGATTACTTTACTTATTTCGTCCTCTTCAGGATTGAAACGTATTCCTTTTTTTCGTAGTGCTTCTATTTTTGTCATTTCTTCTGGTGTTATTTCTAAGGTTTTCGCTAGTCCAAAATCAATTAAATAATATTTTCCATCTTTCACCATGTAGTTTTTTAGATGTGCATCCCTATGTAAAATTCCAATATGATGTAATTTTCGTAACAAATGTATCATATGTGCTGTGACCATTGTTTTATGTTTTTGTTGTGCAGGGGTATCCACGATCACTTCTTTGGGCATAAAGTTTTGATATGGTAATGTTATGGATAATCGGTGCGCTATAACAGGAACTAGATTATCATGAATACTTGGATTATTCAAATTCATGAGATACTGATATAGACTATAAAACTGGAATATTGTAGTAAAAGTAGAAGATTCGTGAATCTTCTCCATGGTATCCTCCATAATTTTTATGATATCTTGTATGAGCATACGCTGATCTTCTGTTTTTTGCAGTGGTAATAGTTTTTTCAATTTATCTAGCATCTCTTGACAAAATTCAAGCACTGTTTCATATAACGGTACGTAATATTCCATAATAGCAGATTGTTGTTCATCAGACAAATCAAAATCAGATGCAATGGTGCGATCCAAACGATCCATGACCCATCCAACTTTCTTTTCTTCTTCACATCGTATGATTTCGTATATGGGTACCGATATTCCTGCAGCGGCTGCTCGTTGTTGAAACTGGATTTCTCGTTCAAATGAACCGTTATCATACACAAAGTCGCCTTGATCTTCATATTCTTTCCCAGGTTTTTCTTCTTGCCATTTAACCACATACTTGCAATCATCACCACAACATGCTTCGTATGTTGTACCAAACATTCCTGAACCAATCGGATCATTGTGTAGTGTAAAAGGAGCGGGACATTGATATGTTCCATCTTTATTCTCTACTCTTTCTCTGGTAAATGATCTACACTTCATTATATTATTATACTATTTTACCTATTTACAATTATAATAATAATTGTAAAAAAAATAGAGATGGTTCTTTTTTATATTTTTAATTGTATTATAAAAAAGAACAGTATAGTAAGTATGGATTATAGCGAGAGAATTATTATGATTTGTCAAGGTAATCCCGGCGCAATACAAGTCTTGTTACAAGTAGAACAACATATACAACATTCGTTACAACATCGTATCCAAGACTCTGTACACGATCTTCTTTCATTACAATCCATGTATCTAGAACAGATAGATCACATACTGACACTACTAGAAGTACATCATATTTATGCAAGTGACATCTGGGTGATTTATAAACAATGTAATAAAAATATTGCAACATTTTTAGTGTATCCATTTGAAACCTATAAGAAAATAAAAATGTAATGTAGAATAATAAATAATAATATACGTACATTGTAAACAAATATGGCAGCAGAGGGTAGACGAGAAACATTTCTTATCGGCGGAGTATCATTTCGTAATGTTCCAGTAGATAATATGCAACCGGTTGAGATGTACTTTACGGTACTACGTGGTGAAAATGAATTCCAACGATTCATGGGTATGCAGCAGTACTTGGAAGAACAAGGATTACCATTATTGTCACAAGTCATTGTGGATAGGGATAATGGTTTTTATGCCTTTTCTGAAGATCGCTCAGTTGGATGGGTGAATATACGTAGTCGATTATATCAATTTATCCATGGTGGAAAAGCGACCTATATGCCAAATCAATTTAGGGGATTTAAACATGTTCCCGGTGCGGATCAACCGGGAATGAAATCACAACAACCCGCAATTAATCAAGCCATGGTGAGTATTCGTAATGCAGTACAAAAACGAAAACCGATCACATATCGTGACCTTAGACTCGTGTCTGTTACCGAAATAGAACCAGAATTACTCTTACAAGTGGTAGATACCCGTCAGTCTACTAGTCTATTACGTGTGATTAGAAAATCAACAGAAGATGATAATATGGAACTCGCATTTATGGTCCAGTTACGAGGGTTACATCTCATGGAACGTATTGTAAGCGTATATGGTATGGACGATCATTTTGATGAAGATATGACTCAATCTGTATTATTATTGTTATACCTTTGTAAACGACATAATCAACTAGCGATTCGTGTACCTAGACTATTAGTGGAATTAGTTAGGATATCAGCTAGTTTCCATTATGGAGCATATCTTTTTAACAAAAAGTTTATGTATCGTGATAAATTAGTAGGTGATTCATTTATATTAGGTAATGGCATAAGTGGTGTTATGACTGAATGGTTAATCTATTCAGTAGAACGAGATGCATTTGTTCCATTCATAATGTCTCCAGAAGTAGCAGTACCAGGTGCTGCGGTCGCAGGTATTATGAATGATATGGAACCACCGCCTGGTGAAAGTGGTAAAAAAATAAAATCAAAGATAAAAAAGATAAAAAATAAAAATAAAAGACTAACATGTAGTACAAGAAAACACATTAAAAGATAACGTCATTTGTTATTAATTATTTTAATTAATAATATACGTAAAAAACTACATATAAATATAATCAACAATACAAGAATATAAAAACAGTTGACAAGGTAAAATATTACTATAAATTATTATAAAGTTATAATAATAATTATGAAGGGACAATAGTGTTCGTATCTGTTTTACTTTTTTTATTATAGTCTTTTTGATATTCTATTATTTTGTCCCTATTTTTTTTGTAATATTTTTTATGATACTCACGTTGGTAATTTATATTATATGATATGGGTTCTTTATTAACTGCTTTGTGTTCTTGATACCATTTTCTTGCATATTCTCTTTTTTTTACTTTTTCTTCATCTTCAACTATAATTGAAATTATTGTATTATCCATAGGAGTTCTTATTATTAACTACATATTATAATTTTAAATTAAATTTATATTAATTTAAAAAATATTATTTTACATTTATCTCAATCTCTTAATCTCTCATAGTTTTTTTAAAAATATAATGTATGACTCAAGATTATATCGTTAATCGTTTAATTAATTACATCCAACGATTTAGCCTGCACTTATTCTGCTTTTCTAAAAAGCAGAAAGAGCATAATTAAGTTAAATGAACCACAATAATCATTTATTGAAAATTAGAAAAGCAGAATAAGTGCAGGTCTACCAACGATATAATTTTGCCATTTTTACATTTAGTAACGAAATATTGCAAAAGTTTGAGAGATTAAGATTTGTAATGGGAAACGATTTTTAATAATTATTTAAGATTTTTAATTAAAATCTTAAATAATTATAAGAAATTCATATATCAGGTAATGAATACTAATGAACTTATAACAGAAAACAGTAAAGGAACTCTTATTTTTAGAGAAGAAATTGACCTTGATTCTCTTCGTATTATTAGAGATAATTTTTCAGAAATATTTTCTTCTAGAATGCCTAATAAATTCAAAGCTTTAGAAAATAAAGAATGGAAAACAATAACTGATGAAAAAACGGCTTTTACGTTACTTAATGAATTCTATAATTCTAAAGTAAAATCAGAACTGGTAACATATCATTTTACAGCACGTTTGGAATCAGGTAGAAGATTTTCTAAAAATTCATTACAAGGATGCCCAAGACCAATTCGCCACGCCATTTCCAAGAATATATATTACGATATAGATATTAAAGCAGCGCACCCAACCTTTCTATCAAATCTAGTTACTACATTGAAATTTACTCATCCTACTCTGGATTACTATTTGTTGCACCGGGAAAAATTATTACTTGAAATGATAGGAATGGAAGTAAATCAAATCATTCATACAAAAAATACAAGTAAAGTTATAACTTCATCAGAATTACAAAAAACAATAGTAACGAATAAAGATCAAGCAAAATCATATTTTCTTAAGATACTAAATGGGGGTGGAAATAATACTAGTTCTATTCAATGGTTAAATGAATTTTATAATCGGCAACAAGAATTTCTTAGCTTATTTTATTCACTACCTGAATTTAAAAAATACAGAGATAGAGCTATACTAAAATATAATTCGGATAAAACAAAAGAATGGGATAATAAAAAAGGAACTGCATTAAACTATTATTTGTGTGAAATAGAAAATATTGCATTAACCCATATGGAACATTATTTACATGATAATAACATTGAAATTGGCACATTATGTTTTGATGGGTTAATGATTTATAAAAAAAATGTAGATATTATTAGTAATCTATTACTAAAATTAGAACAAATACTTGTTCAAAAGATGGGATTTGAAATTGAACTATCATGCAAGGATATGAATGAAGCAGTAGATATAACAGGTTTAAAAATGCGTAATAACGTGCTTATTTCGGATGAAGGATATGCTTTATTTCTTCTTAGTAAAATTCAAGACAATATTAAGTATGATGAAAAAAATTCAATCATGTATTACTATTATGAAAATGAAGCATTATGGAGACCAATGAAGATAATTTGTCTAAAAACAGAAGTATCAAAATATTTAGTACCATATATAAAAAATGACCCCGATCCAGATATCGTTGAAAGAGAATCATTTGCATTATGTTCTGATGCAAAACAAAGACGTTTAGTAAGTCAAATGGAAGGACATATTTATCAAAAACAAGACTACGAATTTATTTTATCAAATTTTGATCGTAAGAAAGGTTTCTTTCCCATAGCAGATAACAAAGTAATTAATTTACAAACATTAGAAATACGTAATAGGACAAAAGAAGATTATTTTACTAAAACAACCAATTGTCACTTTTTAAATCAATATGATAAAGAGACCGTATTAGAATATTATAGTCAAGTATTGAATACAACTAATATGGAACATCGTGATTGTTTGATAAAAGCCTTTGCATATGGAATAACAGGAGAGAATAATCTTAAAATGTTTATTAATATTATAGGAACAGCAGATGGAGGTAAAAGTTGTTTTATTGAACATCATAAAAATATTATGGGTAGTTTTTCAGGAATGGCTAATAAACGTATTTTTGTAAGTCAACATAGTGAATCTATACATGATTCTGAAATGTTTAATTTATGTGGTAAACGTATGAGTTTCTTAACTGAAACCAAAGATACACAAACGTTTAATGAAGATGTTATTAAAAAAATATCTGGAAATGATTGTGTAAACATTAGAGCAGCAAACTCAAAAGAAACGATAGATATGAAATTTGACACAGTATTGGTATTAGCTACTAATGATATGTGTCAATTTTCTGATCCTGCATTTAAGACTAGGTTATGGTGTTTTAACTTTAATAATTCATTCAAAAAGGATGCATCTGTTCCAGAAAAATTAGAACAAATGAAAGATCATTATTTTACAAATTTATGTCATTATGCTAAACTATATTATGACGAACATAGAAATATAGAACAAAGCAATGAAGTACAAAAATTTACAATGACAATTATAAATAAACAAGATACATTTCAACAATGGAATAGTGATCAGACATTATTTGAAATAGGTACAGAAGAAGACTATTGTGAAAAAAATATAATTTATGATAATTACAAAGATTTCTGTAGAAGAATTGATAAAAAATCAGATGGATCAATAACATTCTATAGTAAACTAGAAGAGTATTATAAATTAAATAAAGCATTTCAGAAAACAGTACATTCTATAAAAATAGGATATGTTTATACACGATTAGTTAAAGTGTAAAATACGATAAAAGATAAAAAATGGTCGACAAGGTAAACATTATAATATTAAATTTTTCATGTTTTACATTTTTTTTGACATTTAAATGACACTGTTTACGTACATATTATGAATAGCATCTGTCGTTCTGTTCGTTTTCGTGTTGTTTCATGTGCCTATTCTCCGCCTCCACCAAAAAGTCCATGGTCATTTGTACTCGGTACAATACTAGTAACATCCATGGTGGTACATGATTATTCCAAACAACTTTACTATTATGATACTACATTGCAACAACGAATGGATCGCATAGAACAGAAACTAGGTACATTGTGTCATACAAAGTAGCACATCAAGATTTACCTTGTCGATCGTTTTCAATAAAATATTATTCTTAATTATTTTAATTAAAATATACGTAAAAACACGATATAATATTTTTAAATACATAAGAGAATAAAAACGGTCGACAAGGTAAATATTATTTACGTTCTGTTAAAGCAAGTTTTGGGGTATCCGCCATGAGCGGAGTAAGGCCTTTTCATAAAAGGCCTTGATAAAAATGAAAAGTAATTCTTATAGAAATCCTAGTTACCTTTACGTTAAAGACAATGACTGAATATATCACATGCAACGATTGCAATGAAGAAATTGTTGATTCACAAATCGTTTCGTGTACGATATGCGAGATGAATTATTGTGATGATTGTATGGCGTACATGTACGAAACTGGATTTGTTGCGTGTGGACCTAATGCGGAAGAGTACCTGTGTCCGATATGTTTTACGGAAGGGATCGACCGTGGATTTATTGGTGACGATTTTGTAGGGATGACGAATGATGGATTGGAACAGGTAAAGACAGAAATGGTACATCAGAAAAAGTAATAGGTTGTATGGATTAGGATTAAGTTATAATAACACGGGTTTTTGTGAAAAAGCCGTGGAATAAACCATTATGTTATAACAAGTCTTGTGGTATCCACCACGAGCGGAGTAAAGCCTTTTCACAAAGGTTTTGGAATAATACTGTATCGTACATATAATATTATAAAAAACACAATTTTTTCACTATATTTATTTGCTATAACAGAATATAGTAGTATAGTAGTATTTCTGATATTTATTCAGTGAATATACTGAATAAACCATTATATTAATTTACATTCTGTTATAAGCAGTTTTGGGGTAAGGCCTTTTGTGAAAAGGCCTTGGTAAAAAAATGAAAATAAAACAACAGCTACTATTAGATACAACTCTAATACAGATACGTAAAAATGTATTCCGATCGTCTGATGAATGCTCTCCAATTGTTTCCCATTGATGCTTCGTGTAGTTCGAATTTGCGTCTCGATGAACTAGTACCGACGGTCCTACTTGAACCCGGTTTTCAATCTACCGCTTTTCTCCACGATATCCAACGACAACAGGAATATGAAATTGTACAAGAACAATTGCGTGAACAATTACGTGAAAAGTATTCATATATGATGAGATTTCTTTCTACCAATCTTGTTTATGAGTATGCTATTCAATTGTACCATGAAATTGGAACACAAATGCAACACTATTATTTTGACAAACAAACGAAACTAATTATTGAATTAGGGAAAGATGTAGAAGAACATTATAGCTATCGCTACATACGGAATAGTGATCCCGACTATTATTTATCACTTACTCAAGCGGAACAAAATATATATGTCATGATCAAGATGCTGGGAAATCGGTTGTACATGAAAACGAAATTTGTCGAACGATGGATGGAAACCTATCCAGAGACGGACCAGGAACTATTGGAAAATGAGTTGGAACTATCGTATCAGGCCCAGTCAGTCATGTTTGGTAAGAGTCCGAAAGGATATCATTTGGATGCCATGGACGCAATGAACAGCGCAGTGGTCGATTCCGTTGAAGAATGGTTTGTGACCATAGAACAATATCAAACCGATCAATTAGAACGACCAGAAATAACGCAATCCATTTATGAACTTCAATGGTAAAAAAAGTCGAGGTACGATAGTAGTTATGTGGTAAAATAATATAGAATATAAAAAATGTTACTATTTTTGTAACATTTTTAACATTACTCAAGGCCTTTTGTGAAAAGACCTTACCACAAAACATACTAACTATATTCTGTTATAGCAAATAAATACACAACTTTTTCACTCTATTTATTTTCTATAACAGAATATAGTAGTATTCATGATATTTATTCAGTGAATATACTGAATAAACCGTTATATTAATTTACATTCTGTTATAGGAAGTTTTGGGGTAAGGCCTTTTCACAAAAGGCCTTGAATAAATAGAATGAAAAAGTTGTGATTTATTTTGTAAAAAACATACCCAGCATAACCATATCTAAAAAATATACACTGTCTTATAATTCAATTTTATTTGCTATAACAGTTTTTAGTAGCACTTATACTATTTATTCAGTGAATATACAGAGTACATTTATTGTAACATCATAAATTCTGTTATCGTACCATTTTTGGTACGGGTTTTTGTGAAAAAGCCGTGAAAATATAGAGTTTAAAAAAAGGTACAAGTAGAAATGAAAACAATCCCTCTATTACGTAATGCATTACATGACGTGACACGTACACGTTCACCACATGATATTTTTCGTTCCTATCGTGGTACCGATTGGAAAGATTATGTACAGTATTCGTACGGTGGAAAATATTGTTATCCACATGTTCTATGGCAGAATGATAGTATGGAACTTGTAATCATGGGTTGGGCGGACAAACAAACCTATCATACGTACACAAATTACAATACAATCTATTCCCGTGTGTTACAAGGAGCTTTATTTTTTGATGAAATAAATGCTGATAAGACAAGAACAACGTGGTTTATGCAAGAATCATCATTTTTAAAGATTTATCCTTTTTCCATTATTACTATGACAGCCGCTAGACCTACTGTTGCTTCTTTGCATTTATTTACATATTCTTATCAAAAATAACATGACTATTACTATGAACATCATGTGGGTCAGTTGACTAACCATTGACTTGACCCACGTGGACAATAAAATGTTCCACACGAAAAAGGAAACGCTGAACCACTGGGACAAAAATAAGAGGATGGACATATAATTGGTGCTTGATAGGGTTCACAATAAAAACCAGCTGGACACGTAACACAATTTCCACTAGAAGATGGAATGGAACCAGGAGGACAAGAGATAAGTAATAGAAATAATAACATTATCTCAGTATGGTTATGGATCTTCTTTATAAATATAAATAATTTCACGGCTTTTTCACAAAAACCCGTACCAAAAATGGTACGATAACAGAATGTATGATGTCACAATAAATGTACTCAGTATATTCACTGAGTAAATAGTAAAAGTACTAATAAAAACTGTTATAGCAAATAAAATTGAGTTATAAGACGGTGAATTTATGATGTCACAATAAATGTACTCTGTATATTCACTGAATAAATAGTAAAATTAATAATAAGAACTGTTATAGCAAATAAAATTGAATTATAAGATAATGAATAATGTCAAGGTTTTTATGAAAGGTAATAGGTATTTGAATTGTTATTTTTATAGTAACTTGACTATAAAAATAAACGTACCATGATGATACTGTTCGTAATGAAAAAGTAGTAGACAGTAATATATTTATTTTTTATTTTTTATTGAAACTCAATGTCATATTCAGCACATACTTGTTTTACATAGTCATTACATTCGCAATGAAAAACAGATAGTTCATCTAAATAACCAATGGCGTGACAGGTTGTACTATTAATCACGACACGGGTTCCACGAATCATATAATAATTGCCTTGTTTTACAATTTGAATATCGCCGTCGACATCATGATCCTCACTGGAAGAAGACACAGTATCCGGATCAATAATCATTGGTGGTTCAGGAACGAGATCCAATGATATTTTTTTAGAAAGTAAGGGTACTGGGTCAGAATCTTCCGTTGCATTTGTTTCATCATCCATGGAATCAATTTCCGCTTCATGAATAGAAATACAATCCGAATTGGGTGTATGAACTTCAATAGTCATTGCTGTAATGGTTTCTACGATTGGTTCAAGTACAGTAGACTCAACAGAAAGTAATGGTGCCTCATGAATCATTTCAATATTATGATCTGAATCAACTACGATAGGCATAATAGATTCAACTACAATAGGCACGATAGATTCAACTACAATAGGCACGATAGGTTCAACTACGGTAGGAACGATAGACTCAACAGATGTATCTTCTATACACGAACTTGAATCACTTTCGACGGATGTAGAAGGACTTGTGCTTACTTCACTTTCATCAGTAGTTGACTCACTTGCTTCAATTAACTTACTATCAGCAATTAACTCGGTTGTAGTAGTTGAATCAGCAATTAACTCGGTTGTAGTAGTTGAATTAATTGAATCAGTAGTTGATTCACTTGGTACAGAGGGAATTGACTCACTTGGTATAGATGGAATTGGTTCACTTGGTACACAAGGAATGGGGTCAGTTTGAACAGATGTACTTGTACTTGAATCACTATCAACTGGTTCACATGCGATGCGTAATTGTTCTGCAAGACGCATGACTTCTACTTTATTTTTTTCATAGATAACTGTTATTTGTTCTTTTAATTCAGTCGATGTCCATACAATTGACTCACGTAACAGAAACAATTGACTAGATACGTCCTTTTGAAATTCACTTACTTTAGATGACATATCATCTTGAACCTGATTTACTTTATCGGACATTTCATATTGAACGTGAGTTACTTGACTTGTCATATCATGCTGAACCTGGTTTACTTTATCAAACATATCATTTTGGACTTGATTTACTTTATCAGACATATCACTGTGGACTTGATTCAATCGACTTGACATATCATCTTGAACCTGGTTTACTTTATTGAACATATCATCTTGGATTTTATTTATTCTATCAGACATATCATCTTGGACTTTATCTACTCTATCAGACATATCATCTTGGACTTTATCTACTCTATCAGACATATCATGTTGAACTTGGGTTAATTGACTTGACATATCATGTTTGATTTGAGTTAATTGACCTACTAGTTCTCCTTTTACATGAGATACGCTTTCGCTTATTTCTTCGTGTAATTGACGTACATGAATCGTCATATATTCTTGTACAGTATCACACATGTATTTATTGTCTTGTAATTGAGATTGTAATGAACTATATAAATCTTTTTGATCTTCAATTTGTTTTGATAATAGTTGTATGGTTTCAGTCATATCTTTCATATATACTTGTACAGTTTGATGTACTGATACAATTGAGTCTTGTGCTGTTTGTACGTCTATTTTTATTTTTTCAAGATCAGGAATTGGAATTGGACTGGTTGACACGTGATCATTTGTAGATTGGACTGGGTCTAGTGAAGCATAAAATTGATTCATTCGTTGTTCTTTCATTTGTTTCCATTTATCCTGATCAACAAAAGATGGTCCTTGAATAAATTGTTTTTTAATAAATAAACAAAAATCATGAACAGCACCAATAGAAACCCATTCTTCGTTTTCAAACAAAAACCACATGATAAAACGATAAATGATACCATATTGTCGAATTGTACATTGCGTTCCTACCACCGTAACACCTAATAAAATCAATAATACTTTCATAATATCTTTGGTTGCAGATCGGGTATTGGTTTTCATAAAACGCTTTGATTTAATTTCTTCGGGAATTGGTGAATTCATGGAATCAACAATGACCAGATTTCCTTTATCGGAAATCAATAGGACTTTTTGTGCATCCATTTTTTTACACATATCCGTTACAATATGAGAAATCATAGACACCATTGATGATACATCAACCAATTGATCCGTTAGTGAATCGTCAATCATATATTTTTGTAGCGTTTGTTCATAAAACCGAAGAATTGTAAACGAATCCATTTACTCTTTGATAAGATTATTTTTTTAATTGTTTGTTTTGATATTTTTGACATGTACTCCCTGTTTTTTATAAGATTTTCTCCCAATCATAGTTATGTGTGAGTAGTTCTCCCACTGTCTCAAATGGAATAACAATGATATCATTATAGGTGCCAAAGGAATTATCATTTGTAACATCAAGCCAACGTAGCGTATGTTTATTGTATTCAATATAACGACATGCTACTTTATCTTCTACCAATTTAGTATAATCAATGATATTCGAAATGGTACTACGGACTAACAATGTGTAGGAAAGATGAGTATGACAATATTCCATGGCTTTTATGGTTTTATAGAGGATTCCTTCTTCATCATGATTTTTCGCATGATTTCCATTAATATACATCATATGCCCTTCTATCATAATGTCTTCCATTTGTTCACGTAACGTAATAAAATAGAATTGAACAGATGGGTACGTTTCAATATACGAAGTGAGCACATCTTTCATCTCTTTTTCTTGTGGTGAAGAATTGTATAAAATAAGGTTGACGATATCGGTATCGGAAAAATGTTCTTTATGTTTTACTTCTACATCTAGATCTGAGTCTATCGGTTCAAACGTATAATATTTATGACATGTACCATACATATTTTATAATAAAGGATGAAAAAAAGAATACATTTATTTACGGTTTTTTTACAAAAACATTTCAAGACCTTTTGTGAAAAAGTTTTGGAATATTATTCGTGGAATGAATTGGATTTGGTAATTGTAATATAATAGTTTAAAAACATATTTATATATGAGATAATAACTATTATTCTCAGAAATGCTTCTTTAGCTCAGTCGGTAGAGTTTTCAGCTGTTAACTGAACGGTCAGTGGTTCAAATCCACTAGGGAGCGTATTTTTTTATTTAATGATTATTAAATAAATAAAACCACTGTCTTATAACTTAAATTTATTTGTTATAAAAGTTTATATTATTAATTTTACTATTTATCCAGTGAATATACTAAATAAATTTATTCTAACACCATAAATTATGTTATAGTAACATTTTTGATACGGCTTTTTCATAAAAAGCCGTGAATAAAACAATTACTTTTGTACTAAAAAAATGATAATTACATAATGTACATATGAAACTAACAATATTGTAATGTTGACATATGAAACTATCGTAGAAGATTTTTACTCTAAAAAATGTACGTTATTAAGTACGAAAGGTGACTATAACGAAATGGTAAAAACAGCAAAAAGTACCTATAATTACAAACTACGTTATATTGCTTCATGCGGTCATGAACATACTGTTTTTTATAACGTTTTCAAATATAGAAGAACTGGTACTATTTGTCCTCCTTGTAAAGCAATAGAAACTAGTGAAATTAAAAAAGAAAAAATGGAACGTAATGAGTTATCAAAAACGTTTGCAATTGAACAAGAGTTTACTGTCATTACGAAATTACAAGAATTATTATGTACTACATTTGAAATACGAAAAGCATTTGATGGATGTAACGTTGATATGATCTATAGACCAAAAGAATGTATAGAAGATAAATGGGTAGGCATACAAGTGAAAACTACAAAACGGAGAAATCCAACTTATAATTTCCATATTCAAACAAGTTATAAAAATTGTTTACTCTTACTTTATTGTTGTGAAGATGAGATGATGTGGATTATTCCAGAAAATATAATTACAATATCAAAAGTAGATATTGGTTATAAAAAATCAAAATATAACATTTATAAAACTGAACTTAATTGTATTACGAAACGATTATCTGAATTGTATTATCAAACTAGTCAACATTCGTTTAATGTATTGGATAAACCAACTTCATTTTATACTCAACGTGAACAAGAATGTAGGCGTTATCGTGAAAAACAAATTCCATTTATAGAATTTATTTATACAGGAATGGAAGGCACTGTATATGATTTTATGATAGGTAAACATAAAGTACAAGAAAAAGTTGGAAAAATAAATGACGTTAGAAAAAGATATACGTTCTGTTTATGTAGGAACAATGGTAAAAAAGATAAAAAACGACTATTTTGTTCTTATAATGTAGGCGATAATGATTTTTATTGGTTACAAGCCGAAGATAAAAAATTCTTTTTCGTTATACCAGAACATGTTTTACTTACTAATGGGTTACTTAACTCGGAAAAAAAGAAAAGTATCAATGTAACATTTACGGAAACAGGTACCATAAAGAATTTGATATGGTTAACCGATTATTTATTTCATTATGAAACTTTAGAAAAAGATAAGGAACGATTATTAAACATGTTTTTATAATGTTATTTATACTTTTTACAAGGTCATACTTTCCTTTATAAGTTACAATTACAATTATTCTTTCATAAATAAATGGTTATGAAAGTAAAGTACTTATTTTATTTTTTCTAATAATTGTTTTCTAAATTCTATTGGGTCTAATTTATATACAATAGGATTTTCTTTTTTTTCTTCTACAATACGTTTAATTTTTATTCCTTTAAGATGATGGTGTTTAGGAAGTATACATTTTAGTTCATGATTGATCATAGAATCTAAACTATTCATAGAAATTTGTAAAAATTCAGTTATTTCTTTTCTTGTTTTGAACCTAACTTCTTTATATTCTTCTTTATCCGTATCAATAGGGATTATTACTATAAATTTATCCTTCATGATTTTACTATTATCTTTATTACTATTCTTTATTTAATTTATTAATTAATTGCTTCCCATTTTATATTTTTATAAAATACTTTTGTATACTTACTTATTTTCTTGATAACCCATTTTTTGTTAAAGTATTTTTTTCACAAAAAGTAGTGAAAATACGATTTGCATATAGTAGTCCACATGTAAAAAATGAAATTTATTCTTCCTTTCTTTTTCTTTATAAAAAAGGAAATCAGTTCCATTCATGCCGAAAAAATCATCTGCATCCACTCTCATTTTACCAGATAAACCAATTGAAGACACTTCTCTTTCTCCTCAATCAGTTACTGTCGATTCTGTCAAACCTCAATACAAAGCCCTTGATCAACGTACCCATGTACTTCATCGTCCCGACATGTACATTGGTGGGATTAAAAATACGAAAACTGAATTTTTTGGAGGATCGTATATCGCTAATGGTACACTCTCCATTACCAAACGAGACGATCTCGTGAATCCAGGTTTACTGCGTTGTATCATTGAAGTGTTATCCAACGCCATCGATAATGTATGGCGTTCTTCTTCTACCCCTACTCCTACTACAAAAATTAAAATAGATGTTAATAAAGAAAATGGTGAAATTTCGATTTGGAATGACGGGGTTACTATTCCCATTGAAATTGATAAAGAAACCGGTGTGTACAATCCGGAAATGTTATTTGGTCGTTTGCTCACATCAAGTAATTACAATGATGAGGAAGAACGTATGACATCGGGTCGTAATGGTCTGGGGTCCAAAGCCACGAATATTTTTTCACGGTCCTTTCGAATTAAAACATTTGATACTCATACGGGTAAACAATATGTACAAACATGGACCAATAACATGTCAGTAAAGGGCGATCCTATCATTACAACTTCAAAACAAAAAGTGGGGTACACGGAATTCACCTTTACACCAGATTATGCGTTATTTGAAGTGGAAAAACTAAGTGATGCCATGTTATCCTTAGTTGTCAAACATGCGATCGACACAGCCATGATCACAAAAGTCGCCGTTTACTTGAATGGTGAAAAGATTCCAGTCAAATCACTCAAAGAATACGCATTATGTTATGATGTTTCAGAAGAAAAATCAATAGTGTTGGATCAGGATACAAGTGAGATCCCTGTTGAGAATACTACTGTTGTTGAAGAAAAAAAAGAAGAACCACGTATCATTCTTGATACAACTGATGATGTATCTTCAACTTCATCACTAGTTCTCTCTAAGAAAAAAGAAAAAAAAGTAGAGAAAAAAATAGATCAAGTTCATTTTCAAACGAATGATTCCGAATGTGTTGTCCAACCCAATACGAGTGGATTCTTTCAATGTATTTCGTTTGTGAATGGAATTTACACGGAACAAGGTGGGGTTCATGTCGATGAATGGAGTGAAGCTATTTTTCGTCCCCTATTGGAAAAAATTAATGCCGGTATTAAAAAAGGTAGTTCTCCCCTTTCCTTGAAAGAAATCAAATCGTTTTTTCGGTTGGTTTTAACATGTACCGTTCCCAATCCATCCTTTACCAGTCAAGAAAAGAATAAATTGGTTGCCCCCCATGTAACTACACTCGTTGAACCCAAACATATCACTGCAATGATGAAGTGGAATGTCATGGAAGATATCAAAGATATTGTCAAGGGCAAAGAAATCCAAGCACTGAAAAAAACGGAAAAAAAACGGGGTTATACTCGTATTGAGAATTTGGATTCCGCTAATTTAGCTGGCACCAAACATGCTAAAGATTGTACCCTCGTATTATGTGAAGGATTGTCAGCACGATCCTTTGTCATTAAAGGGTTATCTGATGGGACCATTGGTGGAAAAAAAGGACGTGATTACATTGGTTGTTTTAGTCTACGAGGTAAACCCTTAAATGCCCGAAATGCCAATGTAGCTCAAATTTCGGGCAACAAGGAAATATGTGGTATCATTCAATCCTTACATTTACGATACGATGTCGATTATACCGACGATGAGAATTTTAAAACTTTATCGTATGGACGAGTCTGTTTGTTATCGGATGCAGATGATGATGGTGCTCATATTACTGGATTAGTCTTGTCTTTTTTTCATAAATTATTTCCATCGTTATTGTTACGAAAAGAACCCTTCATCATGTCCATGCGGACTCCTGTAGTTCGATTGTATCATAAAGGAAAAGAACAACACTGTTTTTATAGTGTGGATGAATTTAAAACCTATACGAAATCACATACGATTCCTTCCATGGAAATCAAATACTACAAAGGGTTGGGGACATCATCGGATGCAGAAATCAAACAATCATTTGGTAAAAAAATGGTTCATTATATCAAAGATGACCAGACAGATGACATGATGGATAAAGTGTTTTTAAGTAAACACAGTGACAAACGCAAAGAATGGTTACGTCACCATGATCCATCCGTCCACCAGTCTATTATGGGTAAAGATCCTGTACAACAATTACCCATGTCACACTTTCTTGATAATGAATTGATTCTCTTTTCTATTTCTGATTGCAAACGAAGTTTACCAGCTATGATGGATGGATTAAAACCGTCCCAACGTAAATTATTGTATACGGCGTTTGAAAAGAACCTCTCCTACACGTCCAAGGAAATGAAAGTGGCACAGTTCGGAGCAGCAACCGCTCAATTAACCGATTATCATCATGGAGAAATGAACTTGAGTGATGCTGCCATAAAAATGGCACAACGATTCATTGGTTCCAATAACATTTCACTCTTGTTTCCCTCAGGTCAATTCGGGACTCGTATTAGTAATGGTGACGATGCTGCTTCCTCTCGTTATATTTTTACCAAACAAGATCGATTAACTCGACTCCTCTTTCGTAAGGAAGATGATGTGTTATTGGAAGCACAATATGAGGATAAGGAAAAAATTGAACCAGTCATGTATGTTCCCATTTTACCCATGATTTTAATTAATGGTGGACTGGGAATTGGCACGGCGTTTAGTTGTTCCGTTCCCATGTACAATCCGGTTGATATGATTCATTGTATTACGTTGTGGTTATCGGAAGAACGATATCGGTCGGATGAACCCTATACGTTTCCGGAATTGGTTCCGTGGTACAATGGGTTTACGGGTACGGTAGAAAAAATGGGAGATCACAAATTTTTAACCAAAGGTGTCATTACACGAAAAAATGATACTGTTACAATTACCGAAATTCCAATTGGGATGAGCATTGATGGATGTAAAGAAGTCATTGAAGAGTTATTGGAAAACAAAAAAATACGAAGTTTTCAAAATTATAGTAGTGATGTGCGTATTCAATTTGATATTAAGGAAAATAAAGAAGAAGAAAAAGAACTTACGTTGGAAACATTAAAATTAACCAGTACGTTATCTACAAACAATATGGTTATGTTTGATGAATATAGTAAAATTAAAAAATATAATACCATTAGTGAAATACTGAATGAGTTTTGTCGAGTACGATATGTGTTTTATGTGAAACGAAAAGCATACATGATTGATGAACTTCAACAGATGCGTGTGGTATTACAATCGAAATTACGATTTTTAACAGAAGTCATTCACGGGACACTTGTCATTCAAAATGTACCAGAGGAAACCATTGTAATGACATTACAACAGTCTGGATATCTGATGGTAGATGGTGATACATCTTACTCTTATTTATTAGGGATGCATATTCGTTCTTTTTCCAAACAAAAAGTAGAAGAGATTCAACATCATATTCAACGTTATGAACGAGAATTACAAATGATTCAAGGTACTACTGAATCACAATTATGGATGAACGATCTTGCAGAATTTAAAAAAGAATATGAAAAGAAAGTATAATAAACATGTAATACAGTTACTACCTACATGATTTGATTCAAAAGTAATTGCTCGTATTATTTATTTAGTAGCATTAGGAGTAATAAGAATAGTATCATATCATTTATACTACTAACATTTTTTTCAATTATAATAATTGAAAAAATATTACACTAATACACGTAACCACATATGTTGAGATACCATATCTACTGCTACACAATAAATACGATTACGATACGAATACGTTTTCCAATTCATATGTTCAATTCTAATCTCCTGTTCCTGTTCATCATGATATACTGCATCACACAATACAAATGGTGTACAAGATTGACGAATCATGTTTTTCATCCAATATAATCCGTCTTTGTCCATACATAATACGGGTGGTTCTGATATGCCTTGGTAAATTGATTTATTCGGTAACATATCTTCGTGTAACAATACATGACAATATGGAATCATGTACGATATAATTTCTGACACAAATGACAAGGGAAGTATGATAAACATAATTCATTACTTGGTAACGATAAAATAAAAACACGGCTTTTTCACAAAAACCCGTACCAAAAATCGTACGATAACAGAATTTATGATGTTACAATAAAATGTACGCAGTATATTCACTGAATAAATAGTAAAAGTACTACTACAAACTGTTATAGCAAATAAAATTAAGTGATAAGACAGTGTATTTATTTGCTATAACAGAATATAGTAGTATTTTATTTTATTATATTCATTCAGTATATTAATTAAAATTTTGTTATAGCAAGTTTTGGAGTAAGGCCTTTTCACAAAAGGCCTTGGTTATTGTTTTATAAAATAATTTTCATAGACGATACCTTTCTGAAAACGATACGAATGTAATCGTTTGATTGCTTCATCAGTGATACCGATAAAGTCTTCTGTAATAAATCCATTATCAATTCCATACGTAAAACAAGATGGACACATATAGTCTTCTACCTCCGGTCCACATTCAATGCATTTTTTTTGAATCATATCCTCAATACATTGTTCACAATAGTTATGTTTACATGTACTACAATACACTACGGTATGGCGTGAATACACATGAAAACAAGTATCACAATCCCAATAGTGATCTTTTTCATCGGAATCAGTTTTACTCCACCACCATACACATTCTGAACATAACCCACTGTCTTTGATTTCTTTTGTGCAACGAACACATTTTTCTGTTTCAGTTTCTATCTCCATTTTTATAGTATATAACTATAAAAAAAATCATTTCAATCATATCATTCATTTTTTTATGATCGCCTCTAGTTCATCCACTCGTTTTGACAGTTCTTGTAGTGACGAAACCAATAATGGAATCAATCGTCCGGGGGCGACTTCATAACGATACGGATTTTTTGTAGTTACAATACGATACGAATCCTTGGTCGTACAACGAAGAATATCTTGGGCAATAAAACCAATGTCCATATCACCCGCTTTACTTTTATCGGACACGCCATATTTGTACCATTCTCGTTGGTCCCATTGAAATTGAACGGGACGTAATTCATTAATAAATAGTAATGATTCCATCGTATCTAATTCAGTAATATTTGTTTTATCTCGTTCATCCGATAATCCTGCAATGGCTGTTTGTTGACAACGTAAGGCGGATGTAGAAGAATTTCCAAGTACAATTTCATTTGAAATGGTGGGAATACTTGCTTTTGCACCATGCCCTAGTAGAATATTATTTTTTCCCACCGTTGTACTACCGGCATGTACACCAATTGCTATATTTTGTGTACCTTGGACTACAGTACCAAGGGCGATATTTTCTTGTTCATCAGCGACTACTACATCACCTTTATCACCCTTGTCACCTCTGTCGCCCCTATCGCCTTTATCTCCCTTGTCACCTTTTTGACCATCCATACCATGTAATTGAACTCCTATTGGTATAGCAGATGGACCATTAAATAATAATGATTGAATATTATCCAACATTGGTGATTTTGTGTCACGATTAAATACAGGAACAGACATCTTTTATCTAGATAAAATAAAATTAAAATCAAATTTTTACATTTTACAATATCATCAAGTTCAATTTATATTTAAATTTTTATCTTTTCACCTTGCAATATTTTTTGTACACTTATCAAGACCTTACTCCTCTGGAGGATACCCCAAAACGTACTATAACATAATTTTTATTGGTCATAATTATTTATTCAGTATATTCACTGAATAAATAGAGTGAAAAAGATATGACACTTATGTTTTGTAGACTTACTATGTTTTTTGTACCTCTTTTTTTTAGTAGATATTATACGTTTTTTCCTGCACGTGAATGTAATATTTTAACCGGTTATGATTCATCTTCCTCTCCTTCATCATTATCAAATAATGTAAACCAAGTATGACTAGTGACTTCTACTCGAGAACGTAATTGATCGATTTTTCGTATCAAGTCATTGTATTTCATTTCCAATGAATGTTTCTCGTGCATATATTTCATTTCTAGTATGTCGAGTTCTTTCATATGTGCTTCATTGGTCAAACACAATTGATCCATAAATCCATCTGGAAACATAGGAAATCGTTCAAGAAGTAATTGATATTCTTCTGTTGTCGGATCCTTATCCGAATAGATTAATTGATAATAGGATTGAAGTTCATTGTATTTTGTTTTTTCATAATCATTCTTACACTGTGATACTTTTTTTTCATATGATTCTTCCAATTCTTCTGTTGACTGATCATATTCTTGGGTCGCATGATAAATCATATCCGTAATGATAACAGAAATCCTATTCATTTTATATATAATACATATAATTATCTTTCGTATTTGTATTACAATTTCATTTTTTTTACACGTCTTTTTCACAAAAAGTCGTACCAAAAATGGTACGATAACAGAATTTATGATGATACAATAAAATCAAGGCCTTTTGTGAAAAGGCCTTAGCCCAAAACTTCCTATAACAGAATGTAAATTAATATAACGGTTTATTCAGTATATTCACTGAATAAATATCAGAAATACTACTATATTCTGTTATAGCAAATAAATAAAGTGAAAAAGTTGTGAATATACTGAGTAAATGTTATCGTACCATTTTTGGTACGGGTTTTTTTTGTGAAAAAGTCGTGATAATAAAGTAGTACCTGAATTGTTGTATGAAACGGTTCACTGAATGTATTGTGAACGTACCACATCATATGATGTACAGATGACTTCAAACCAATCCAAAAAACATGCGTACACTTTTTCACGTGAAGGATGGGGAAGAATATGACGACATTCCGGTGATAGATCTGGCATGACTTGTTCTTGTGAAATAACTTCTGGTGAAAAATAACCATATCCTTTAGCATGAATGCACATAACATGTATAATTTTTCCTGATTGATTGATACTTACTACTTTTGCTTTTACCAAATCACTGTCAATTACACTAGATTTTCTAAGTAACCACGTGCCCGATTCATGTTGTAGTAATCGTTCTTCTGCTTCTTTTCGAATATGTAATCCAGTTGACTCAAATGAAAGTAATACTTCCGTATCTTCTAGAAATAAAAAGGAGCGCAATATTAATTTTTCTGTATCTGTTATTTGATTTAATAAGTAACGTTGAAAAATGTCATTTATTTGATGTGGAGCTGGTGAAAAATCGCTACCTAGTACATGTACGGATTCATTATACAAACGAATTCGTTCCACAAATCCAGGATGAATGGGTTCAGTCGTTTCTGGATCAACCGTATATTGTTTTCCACCAATCACACGTTGTGTTGGATAAGTAATAAAGGTTGACATACAAGATAGTGTATCCCAATGTACCATTATTTTGGGAATACGATTGACCAAACGCAAATACGAAATATAATTTCGTCCTTGTGGGTTGATTTCGGTGTAACTAACCATGTCCATCAATGGTTCATTCTTGACAGTTTGATCTGCAATACTTTTTGCTCCTAGAACAAAATAGAGTTCCGACATTTTTATAATAGAAAGAACTAGGTCAGTTATCTTTTCATTTTTTTACAAGCATATTTTTTCCACAAACCCATCAACCCTATCAATTATATTTTCACGGGTTTTTGTGAAAACCCCCTGGGAAAAAAATCAAATAGGACCAAACTTACTAGTAAAAATAATTGTAAGATGTTAACGTAAAATAAATTTTTTATAACAATTAATTTAATTTTTTTTATTATATTCTATCGTATTTTACTACTTCTTTTACTACTTCTTTTATTACTTCTTTTACTACTTCTTTTATTACTTCTTTTACTACTTCTTTTACTATTTTTACTTTTCTTACCAGTAACACCTAATAATGTTAGTTTTTCAAGTAGATTATCAACTTGAGCTATCATATGTGTGTATAAAATATTTTCGTTATTTTGTGTATCGTCTATTCTAAATCCTAATGATTTATAATAAGCAACTAATTTTAGATTATTTTCAATCTTACAATACTCTTTTATTTTTTCTTCAATTGATTTTGATAATTCGGATTCTTTACGATATTTAGTTAAATAAGTATTAATTTCTTCTTCTGTTTTAGGTGTTTTTATAAAATGTTGATTACATAATGGATTTTTATTACCTGCTACAGCAGCTAACGTAACAATTGAATTTGAAGTAATCTTACCATGTTTCATTAATTCAAGTAATGATTTATATAATAATATTTTACCAATTCCTTTATATGTATCATTATATTCTGCACTATACTTTGAAACAACTTCAAATGTTCCAATAAAAATATTAAGAGGATGTTTAAGAATAATTTGAATTTGAGTTATAGGTTTACTTTGAAATTTAATTGTTCCAATAAATAAATCTTCATTACCAAATCGTATAAACCGCTTATCAAACACGAAATTTTCTTTTTCTACCATTTTAAATACATAACAAAAAAATTAATTTTAAATCTCCAAAGGTGTAAAATAAAGTGACAATTGTTTCCACAACATCAGGACAAGTAAAAGGTAGTATCGTGTCATGTCTTGGTTATTAGTGTAGTACATGTTTGCATGCTTTATGATAAATAGATATCAAGGTCTTTTCACAAAAGGCCTTACTCCGCTCAGGGCGGATACCCCAAAACTTGCTATAACAGAATGTCAATTAATATAATGATTTATTCACTGAATAAATAATATAAATACTACTATATTCTGTTATAGCAAATAAATAGAATGAAAAAGTTGTGATAAATATAGAATATTTTTATATATAAAATGTGTAACATACCGTAAAAACATATATGGTAAAAATGAAAAAAACATAAATCAACTATAAATTGTATCACATCATGAGTACTCCACTTGTCCCTCGTAGTAACCGTTTAGATAACATTGTTGCTATCCAAGGCGGTCAACTTCTGTTGGATTATATTTCGATTATTGAAAAGGAAGCGGTTGAAGAAGTATGCGACCTGGATACGTATTCCGTTACATTTTATGGCATAACGGAACCACCGAAAATCGATACACCTTTTTTTTCTTTATTTACAAATGACATGGACGGATTACGATTTCATCTGGAAGCAGAGAATGATATGACTAAAAAAGTGTGGAATATCATTGTATGGGCTACAATACGAAATCCTTTTTATTATCGTGGAGAAGGTGATATGTCATATGATTACCCATCATTTACAAATATCATGTGGAATGGGTTGACATTACTGGAAACGGCCATTCTACTGAACAATGAAGAAGCCATTACGCTCCTACTCTTGTATCAACGAAGGACGTGGCATACTAACAATCACGTACGATCTACTTATCTTGAAACAGGAAAAGCACTAGCAAAAAAGAACAATGTCAAACCAGAAATGATCGAACGATTAGAAAAATATTATTTGCTGCCTTCCAAATGGAGCAAAAAAGGTATGAATTTATAACAAGACCCTTTTTTATAAAAACCGTACCAAAAATGTTACAATAATATATTTATAATGAATAGTAAAATTTATTCAGTGAATGTACTGAATAAATAAAAAATTGTTACATTTATTTCTATTTTTTTCACAAAAACCCGTACCAAAAATGTTACTATAACAGAATGTATGATATTATAATAAATTTACTCAGTGAATATACTGAGTAAATAATAAAATTACTACTAAAAACTGTTATAGTAAATAAAATTGAGTTATAAGATGGTGATTTTTTTACATTATCGTTTTATAGTAACTCGTAATGATGGTTTTATCCTTGTCTTAGTAACTCGTCGTGACAGTTTTCTACTTCTCGTACCTTTTTTATCATGTGATGCATAACCAGGTTTATTCAAAAAATTAGACCATTTTTGTTCAAGAAATAATCTCTTATCAGGATAAGTTTTGATACATGTTGTAATATCAAGTAGCGATGGTTTCCATTCGAGATCATAATTTTTTTTACGAATAAATCCATTTTTTATATAAAAAGAATAAGAGGAAGCTAATGCGTCTAGTTTAATATGATGATACGGTTTGGGATGTAACAATAGAACCCCTTTTACCATATCTAGTAATATCGTCCCAATACCATTATATGATCCATCGGTACACAAGATTGGTATTACTATTTCCTGTTTATCAGGTCGATAATATATCAGTATAATACCGATGACAATCGGTTGCTGTATTATTTCATCATTATAATAGGCATACAAGAGTGAATGAGATCGATCAAGTTCGCTTCCAAATGATGATACTCCCATTTTACCACGACAAATGTAATCTTCATCACGCACATGTTGTATCACCTCTTGTTTGGTACGTTGGTTGTATTCAGTACATAATGAAATGATATCAGAAGGAATGGGATGATTTTTATCCGAGGTACTCCCATAATAGACGGTTGGAAAAGGAAGTCCACTTTTTTCACGAGCTAGTTTCCATTCTGCACCAGTAAACTGGGTGTAATAACGTGTTTTCGTTTCCATGATTGTTTTGTACCAGACATCAGGTAATGTTTTCAAGTATGCTTCTAGTAATTCTTCAAGTGGTGTATCTGATACAAAGGAAAGATGTTCCATGAGTTGTGTATAATCAGTTTCCTCCGTTTGATCTGTTTGTGTCATTTGTTCAGTTTCCTCCGTTTGATCTGTTTGTTCCAATGATGGAGGTTGAGGAATACCACTTATTTCACTGACTAGTTTCCATTCTGGACCTGATAACGCTACAAACTCTTCATATGGATTTGGTTCAAATAGGGTATGATACCATTGTACAGGTAATGTACGAAGAAATTCCTCTAGTAATGGTTTACCAGAGATAATTGATAATTGTTTGCTTAATCGTATGTATTCCATTTCCATTATTATTTATTATCATCCAATATAATAAATAATTCAATACTTTTTACAAGGTCTTACCCAAAAACGTACTATAATAGATTGTTAGTTAGTATTTGGTTTATTCAGTATATTTATTGTAACATCATACATTCTGTTATCGTACCATTTTTGGTACGGGTTTTTGTGAAAAAACCGTGAATAAACACACCGTCTTATCACTTAATTTTATTTGCTATAACGGTTTTTAGTAGTACTTTTACTTATTTATTCAGTGAATATACTGAGTACATTTATTATAACATCATACATTACCATTTTTGGTACGACTTTTTCACAAAAAGCCGTGATTAAATATTATATTATCCTATGACTGTTTTATAATTAGGTCTGGGTTAGTTCTACAATTTTATTGTAGAATTAACCCAGGGCTATTTTATAATGAATTTATGATAAAAATTATAAAAATTTATAAAAAATTATATTTATAATACAAATAAAATATGAATCTATTAGCTATTATAATTGTATTACTATTACTTATTGTCATTATTATTGCGGTAATTTATACAAATAAATGTTCTTCTACGATAATAGAATCTTATATCAAAAAAAATACACATGATGAGTATCCAGTAGATTTATCTACTACATTTATAACTAAATTATTAGATGATAGTACTCCTGCAAATCAATTATATATCAAAAAAAATATATATCAAAAACCTAATAAAGATGAAGAAATTAATGTAACATGGGAATTTAATGAATTATCTAAAAAAGTCCTAGATGAAGTACCCAAAACATTATATGGATGGTATCATGAATCAACATCTAGTAATGGTAAAAGTTGTATAAATGCTATCGATGCATTTGATCAAATAAAAATTAAAACACATTATTTAGGTTCAAAAAAAGATTTTTCCTTACAGAGAGAATTAGTTTTATCATCAATAGAACTAGGTAAAACAACTTTTACTATTGATTGTCCATTTTTTACAGTTCCTTATGGATGTGCATCAGAATATGGTGGTAAATCTGATGATTTACGTACTTTGAGAGGTACTATTAAAGGTGGTGGTATATATACAATTCCAACATTGTCCCAATATTCTTTAAATGAACATGTACATGAAATTAGAAAAGCATCAAATAAATCTAACCCATTCTTTTTGTTTCAATTTTATGTAACAATTGATAATGATATTAATATATCAATTATTGAACGTAGTAAAGAATTGGGTGTATCTATTATAGTATTAACAATTGATACTGGAACAAATAATCACGGAGGTATACCATTAATGGAATTACAAGCTGATTTAACTTATTCAAGAACCTTTTGTTCTCATTTATTTAATGATCCAGTATTTAATATTAAATGTTATAATAAACATAATTGCGTTGGAACAACCGATATTGATGTATTACAATATGTTTCAAATCATGTAATGATTCCTGTTGAAGAATTAATTAATTCTTTCAATAGTGTTGTATCTCTTGATTATGCAAAAAGTATTCTTTCCTTTGGTAATATGAATGTTGAAAATAACGATAATGTTAAATCAATCCGTCATATTAGTTCACTATGTCATATGAATCAATCAATCTCTACATATAGTAAAAGAAATATTAATAAAGGTGTACCACTCGTTGTAAAAGGATGTCTTACACCAGAAGATGCATTATTGATACAAGAAGCTGGTGCTGATGGAGTATATGTATCTAATCATGGTGGACGTTTTACTTTTAACGCACCTGCTACATTAGATGTAGTTACAGAAATAAGAACTGTTGTTAAAAAAGTAAATAATGATTTTGGTGTATGGTTAGATGGAGGAGTTAGACATGGAGCACATATTTTAATGGCATATGCAAAAGGAGCAGAATTTGTAGGTGTTGGACGACCTATTATTTATTCTGGTGTATTATATGGTGAAGCTGGTGTTAGTTCTATAACAAAGAAAATGATATTTGAATTAAATGCGCAAGCAATTTCATCTGGATTAAATCATTTAAATGATTATAGTATATTAAAATCTATATTATAGGTACGATACAAGGTTTTTTTACAAAAACCTTACCATAAAAAACGTACTATAATATTCACTGAATAAATATAAGAAGTAGCACTATATTTTGTTATAGTAAATAAATAGGTATAAAAATTATCCTATTACTACAATGAGTATTTTTACTTACAAGTAAAAATAATACAATACCATAGCAAACTAAAAAAACATAACAACTTCTTCATAGTAAGGAAAACGTTATACTAGTGGCGCACTCATCACATCAATACCATATTCTTCTTGTAACCATGTCGCAATTTCTTTCATCCAACACACATGGTATGTTTCTGTCACATATTCAATAAATCGTTTCATTTCCTCTTCCAATGGTATCACACGAATATTCATAATCGACAAGACCACATTAACAATCGTATTAGCTTTGACCGACGCAATACTGTGTACCAGTTCGTCATCAACAGATGTAGCATAAGAACAAACTTCTTTTACTTCTGTTGTAAACGTATTTGTATTCATGTGACGGTAAGCAAATGTGCTAATGTCCTTTGAATTCATTTTCAATAGTTTCATCTGCAAAAATGTAGTAAGTAATCCATTAACATGAGATGAGTATATAAACCCAAACGTACCAGGAAACGTAAAACGAGGGTAATGTCGAGTACAAATCAATTCACTTGGACGATCTGTCCCATATTCTTTTATGGTATAGCGAGTGGAAGACATGTACTAGTACGGTTATACATAAATATAGACAACTGGTTTTTTTCATTTTTACTATTTATTATCAAGACCTTTTCAAAAAAGGCCTTACTCCGCTCATGGCGGATACCCCAAAACTTTTTATAACAGAAATTTAATTATTATTACTTATCTATTCAGTATATTCAGTGAATATACTGAGTACATTTATTGTAACATTATAAATTCTGTTATCGTAACATTTTTGGTACGGGTTTTTTTGAAAAAGCCGTGAAAAATGAAAAAATAAGTAATGTAATACTATCATTACCTTACATTCACGATCACAAATGACCCAACAAATCCTTTCATCCCGTTTGAATCGTTTTGACGATTTGGCCTCTATCCGAGGCGGAGAAATATTATTACAATGTATCTCGCTTGTTGAAAAGAGTGCCGTGGAAGAAATTAATAATACCTTGGATACCGTGTCCTATCCAGTAACTTTTTTTGGTATTACTGAACTACCATGCAGTAAAACTGCTTTTTATTGCTTATTTACAAACGACATGGAAACATTGAAATACCATCTTGACGTCGAGCGTGATATTGAGAAAGTCGCATGGAATGGTGATAGATGGGATAGAGCATTTGTTGAATGTTATCATCGAAATAATAAACATTCACGGATTGAAGAACACCCGTATTTTACAAATATGTTGTGGAATCGTTTGACCTTGCTTGAAGTGGCCATCCTATTGAATCATGAAGAAGCGATTCAATTATTACTGAAATATCAACGACGAATGTGGCATAAAAAAGAAAATCGAAAAACATCGTATCTTGCAACGGGACTGGCGTTGGCAAAACAATTTGGAAGGATTGATCTCGTTGATCGTCTTACCGCATGTACGTCTCTTCCATCACAATGGAATATTAATGGTATGAATAAATAGTAAAAAGTACTACTAAAAAATATTATAGCAAATAAGATTGAGTTATAAGAAGGTATGGTTTTTATTTTATATCATCTTTATTATAGTACAAAACTATAATAACCTAAATTAAATGTGTTAATAAAATATTATATTAATTACCATTCTGTTATCATAACATTTTTGGTACGGGTTTTTGTGAAAAAACCGTGTTAAAAAAATCCACAGACCTGTCGTAGTATCGTAAACCTATGATCCATTATGGATTTATGTAGTTTTAATTCCTCAATTTCTTCATGAAAGGAGAGTACACGATACGAATAAAACCACTTACTTTTATGATAGGTAATCTTGTCGTCAATGGATTGTAAGATACGTTCTAATTCTTGCAGACATTTCGTAAAAGAGTGAATTGCTTCTTGTAACGCATTGGATTGTTTGATGCGTTCCGATTGATTCATGGATAATTCATGTATCCATAATTGATAAATCTTAATGGTTTCCAATAAATCTACTTTTTTTTCAAATTGTTCTAGTGTAGATAAATCAACAGACTTGTCGGAATACAAGATCGATTTTCCTAATGAAACTACATTTGAAGCAGTATACGAGGCAGTATAGGATACGGTTTTGGAAACAAGATCAGTGGACAGTAAGGTTAATGTTGCTGCGGTCATCATTCTTATTACATGGTAGGTTATTTTTATTTTTTTTACTATTTTTTTCACTGTCTTATAACTCAATTTTATTTTCTATAACAAAATATAGTACCTTTTACTATTTATTCAGTGAATATACTGAGTAGATTTATTGTAACATTTTTGGTACGGGTTTTTGTGAAAAAGCCGTGTATTTTTTTATGAAATGGACATAAATTGATTCAACGTAGTTTGTGTTAGCAATTTCTTTTTGGACGCATTTAACCATTTGATCTTTTGTTGCGCATACATAACAAGTAATGGATACAATTGAGTCATGTAGGTGGAATGATCTAGACCTTGATCCAGTTCACATGCACTAGCTTCCACTTCTTCTATCTTTCTTCCATTCGGTGAACTCCAATGGTTCCATATTGCTGTCCGAATCTTTTCCATTGGTAACCCCGTTTTTTCAGCACACCATATCACAATAGAAGGACAACAATGAAAATCGATGCTTTCGGGAATAATATGAAGGTACACACTGAATGGTGTTACAACTGGTGAAATTACCCATTCCGTAAGCAGTTCCATCGTATCCAATCGCATCGCCATATTGTTCAACATGGACAAATCCCCTTTCATACCACCATATGCAGCTCGTAATGCTAGACTGTACCCATGACCAACGATCGTACCTTTTTTATAAAAATGTTGTTCATAACGTTTCGGTGCGGAACAAGCTGTTGTCACTGCATCCAGCACAAGTTCTTCATCTCTGGCAGATAATAGATATCCTTTAGAGTGAGCGACCATCAACCACACAACAAGGGAAAATGATTCGGGATGGATCATGGTATCTTCGGCGAAAATTACGGGTAATCTGCGTAAGGTATCGGCCGGATCTTGACGTAAAAGTTGCTGGGTCGTGGATAAACATTCATCCAGTTTACCTCTACGTATGGTTTTTTGAATAGTACTTTTTAGTATGGATGTGATATAGGAAAAGGATGCTTGTTTCATCGGAACGTGAACAGAGTCTACTATTTCACGCATATCAATGATATGAATTGGTTCATGTGTAAATATATGGGGTTGTTTATGTGAAATGGTACGTGTCCAATACAATGATGGATCGACTACATTGTTTGTCACCCATTGCGTTGTTTGATCGGTCAAACGAATAAAATACATACGTTCTTTTCTATGTCTTATTATATTTTTACTTGTACCTGTTTCATTTTTTTATCTAATATCTAAACATACTTTACTTTATGTAGTCATGGAACTAGCAAAAATCATAAAGGCATCGTTGGAAAAAAAATCCGCATGTCAACAACATCTCTTTCGTACGTTGGACAAGAGTCATTGTGAAGAAACCATGAAATCATTCCGAGAAAAAATCATTACTCGTCTTCACACTAGTCCAGATACAGAAAAACTCTTCACAATTTCATTTCCTAGTCCTTGTGGATCGTATGTTAAACAACTATTGGATAAAGAAGATATTCCTCATCATGTAGCATTACATATCAATGTGAATGAATCAAATGAATTGTTTTTTTATTTTGATACGGAACAATATACCACGAGGATCATGATGAGTAAAAAATGAAAAGTACGATTATGAAACATGTATAGGTACATACGGAGCGCAAGGAGAGCAACAATGAGTCAACCCGGTGAACAACATGTACCACGATTGGCGTTGGTCGCTAAAACAGTCGACAACATAAATGAAATAGGTAATCGATTCGTCGATGTCGCAATTTGTATTGATGTAACAGGTAGTATGGGTCACGAGGCATGCGCCGCACGCAACAAAGTCATGGGTGTATTTGATACCCTCAAGAAACAGCATCCCGGAAAACGATTTCGATTAGCCTTGGTCGGATACCGTGATTACTGTGATGAGAAACGGTTCAACATAGTGGATTTTACGGAAGATATCTCATCGGTCAAGACGGTACTCGCACAACTCATTGAAAATGGTGATGTAACAGGTGGAGGAGATGCTCCAGAAGATGTAGCGGGGGCATTTCAACAATTAATTGGATTATCATGGTCCGAAGAAGGTATTCGTCAGATATTGTTTATTACCGATGCTCCAGCACATGGTCTAGCATACCATGAGGATAACATGGCGGATGACTATCCCGATGGTGATCCGACTGGATTAAACATTGAAGATCAAATGACGTTGATGGCGTCGAAAAACATGGGTGTGATGTTTGTGAAAATGAATGCTTCTACGGATAAGATGAATACCGCATTGCGACTGGCGTACCAACGAGGTCGGGTTCCAGGAAGTAAAACCAATTATATCTTGGCAGATATGTCTGTACAATTAGCACAGGCCAAAACAGAACGATCGAGTAGGGTATCATTTTATGATGAGGATGATGATATGGATCGTGGAGATAGCGTGTATCGTGGTGGATTAAGCGGTGATATTGATTATGGTGAGGAGGATATGGATCGTGGTTCTAGCATGGATCATGATTCTTCTATGGTACAAGCATCACCAAGTGATGATATTTTTTCACAACAATTATTAGAAGCAGTGTGTTCTCAATTATAAAAAAACTCTGGTACGAATAGTATTCATCTATGTATTTACTATACATTGTATAGTAAATGATTCACAAACACTATTTCACTAAAAGTAAAAAAACCGTCTTTATAACTCAATTTTATTTGCTATAACAGTTTTTGGTACGGGTTTTTGTGAAAAAGCCGTGTAAAAAAACCTTGACTAAACAGTAGACAATAATAATGTATCAAGTAGATGAACATACAGATTGATAGTAATCAAGAGACTACAAACGCACCTTATCGTATGTTGTGTACTAAAAGTGTACCCATCATTAGTTTTCTATACATTGTAAATGTAGTTCTTAATGTCGTAGGTCTAAAAGCAGTAAGTTATTATTATAACATTACACATCCATTAGTATCATGTGTGTTATATGGACAATTATTTCCGATTGCCTGTTGTTATCAATTGTATCATCATACACCCATTCGATTCATTCATGTATGTATTGGTATCGTAGATTATGTACAACTACTATTCATGTCAATTAGTGTTTCTCAACTCAGTGTTGCAACATATCTTGGATTACGAAACACCTCTACGATTGCTAATGTCATCTTGGCATATTTATTTCTTGAAAAAAAATATACCACGACTGAATACCTAGGAGTAGGTATTATTTCAACTTCTTGTATTCTATTATTTTATCTTGGTGGAATGGATCAATTTTCCTCATCTATTCTTATTTTTATATTTTCTATTCTTTATTCTATCATTGGATTACTCATGGAAATGAATAAAGAAATACCACTTGTACTAGAAAGTAAAGTAGTCTCTTCTTTTTTACAAGTAAGTACATTTTTTTATTATAGTCTGGGTACTAATGATCTCTATCAAGCAATTCACTATTCATGGGGGTTAGGTACCATAATGTTATTCATAGCAAGTAGTGAATACTTATATTATTTTTTGAAAGAACGATTAATGTCACTGGTTCAACAAGGATCCATTTTAGTAACCATTTTGGATATGATTCGCAGGATTATTACACTTGGCGTAGGAATGTTATGTTTTCAAGAACATGTTGATTCGTATGTGTATTATTGTTTTGGAGTGATGATGATAGGAAGTTTTCTTTATTATTTTCATTCTATTGTTTCTATCTAGGTCTAGCATTTACTATAAATGTACTCAGTATATTCACTTAGTACATAGTAACATTACTACTAAAAACTGTTATAGCAAATAAAAGTGAGTTACAAGACAGTGAATTAGTTATCTTTACATTTTTATTGGATCTGGAATCGATATGGATACATAAGAAGTTGGTTCTAGTATGGTAGGACTTGGTATGACGTCATCTTTATGATCATCATCATCATCTGAACTGTTTTTATGATTCATATCAGTATGTGTTTCTATAAATTGAGGTAAGGTATCTAATTCTAATTTTTTTAACAAGATATTTAATCCTTCGGTTGATTTCTTTGATTCCGTATAACAAAAACTAGAAAATTGTAAAAAAACCAATGATAATGTCGAGACACTACCCGCCACAAAACTCATATTGGTACTATTATACACACCAGAGGAAAAAGATAATACGGATCCACTTCCAATACACACTTTAGAAAGTGTTTCAAAAAACATACCAATACTTCTCCAACGATTTCGACCAAGAATAAAAGTAGATATTTCTTCAATGTAATTGGGTTGAATAATGGTAGTAGTAATGAGTTCCTTAAATTGAGCAGTATTCATGTCTACATTATTACTATTACAGATAAAAAAAATCGTATGATTGTTTGATACGATTTAAAAAAAGATTCAAAAAATTAAAAGAAACATACCAGATTTATACTTCTTTTTTTATGTCAATAATTAATTCAGTTTCTGTGTCGTATAGTGAAATAATACTATCGTTAACTAATAAAAAATTACAATATAAAAGACCGCTTAGTATTTGTATATTCATTTTAACAGTAATAACACGATATTATTTGATTAAAAACAAATCAATCACTTTTTATATGTTTGTTTTATTTCCGTTACTAAATATAAAACTTTTTTATAAATTACTTACTAGTTTTTTATAAAAAAGTTTTACAAAATAAAAATAAATAATTATAAGAAAAAAATAATTTTATGTATCATTTACGATGGGTGTCGGGTGTCGGGTTGATAAGGTAGGGTAGGGTAGTGTAGGGTAGGGTAGGGTAAGGTAGGGTAAGGTAGGGTAGGGTAGGGTAGGGTAGGGTAGGGTAGGGTAGGGTAAGGTAGGGTAGGGTAGGGTAG
>Ga0209597_1000126_pt1 | contig 48131 bp, 41 predicted proteins | sample M_140625_MF_Meta_FD_187316 | JGI IMG/M metagenome (GOLD analysis project Ga0209597, IMG submission 187316) | Freshwater microbial communities from Lake Montjoie, Canada to study carbon cycling - M_140625_MF_MetaG (SPAdes) (version 2) | ecosystem: Environmental > Aquatic > Freshwater > Lake... | reverse complement strand
GCCGCGCAGGCTTTGAAAGCTCAAGGTACCCCCTTCTGGCTTTTCAAATTCTTGCAGCCAGAAGTTTTGAACGGCCTCATCCATCACGCCTTGAGGCTGAAATTTCTGCCACGCGAAAAGGGCACCAGCCAAACCAGCAGACACCCCAACGCCCGCTAACAGCCAGTGCCGGCGCGGCATGCTTTTTTCACTGTCTTCTTGCTTCATACCAAACTCATGCCTCAATTAATCGTTTAACAGCTTCACCGTTGCCTCTGGGCGAGCGCCCTTGTCCATCCGCTTTCAAGGCGCCTCGGACGTCGTCAAAATCATTGACCAACAGATGAACGCCAATTTCCTCGCCCAATTCCTCGCAAAAACTGTGAATGCTCAGTGCTTCCACAGGTTCACCATGCAAGCCATTCACCGAGCGGGCCTCAAATGCCACGCCTTTGTTGATGAGATCAATCTCGCACGACTTGGCATCGTCACAAAACAATTGCAAGTAAATATCTGACAAGCGCGTTGCGGTGCCATGCCAGACAGCTCCCCCCAAATAGGGCCTGAACTCGGCCAAGCGCGTCATCCACATCAAGGCATGCTGTCTGAGGGCTAGCAGCTCTTGGGGCTGTGAGTCGGCACAAAAAAGCTCGATGTACTCACGCACTTGCGCTTCAACTTGCTCGTTGTTGGGCAAAGGCGTGCGGGGTGGCAAACCCAAGACCTTCAAGGCGCGCCGCTTGGCGGGGCCGTACTCCAAGCCCTCTTCTACCACCCACTGCGCTGCCGAAGCTGCAATTTCATCTGTCAAATCTGCCATGACGCCATTGTGCACCGCCTAAAATCCCCCTATGCATATACATATATTGGGCATTTGCGGAACTTTCATGGGCGGCTTGGCCGCCCTGGCCAGAGAAGCCGGCCACAAAGTGACGGGTTGCGACGCTGGCGTTTATCCCCCCATGAGCGATCAACTCAAGGCTTTGGGCATAGAGTTGATGGAGGGCTTTGACGTTGAGCAAATGCAGCTCAAACCAGACCTCTACGTCATCGGCAATGTGGTCAGCCGAAGTCGGCTGCCTTCTGGCGAACCTAAATTTCCCTTGATGGAAGCCATTTTGGAATCGGGTTCCCCCTACACCAGTGGCCCGCAATGGTTGTCAGAGCACGTGCTGCAGGGACGGCATGTATTGGCTGTCGCAGGCACGCATGGCAAAACGTCTACGACCTCTATGCTGGCCTGGATACTGGAAGCTGCCGGACTTGAACCCGGCTTTTTAGTGGGCGGTGTGCCTTTGAATTTCGGTGTTTCGGCGCGCTTAGGGAAAGTGACAGCAGGCCACGCACGCAATTACTTTGTGATTGAAGCCGACGAATACGACACCGCCTTCTTCGACAAGCGCAGCAAGTTCGTGCATTACCGCCCCCGCACCGCCGTCTTGAACAATTTGGAATTTGACCACGCCGATATTTTTGACGACCTGCCCGCCATTGAGCGCCAATTTCATCACTTGGTTCGCACAGTGCCAGGCCTTGGCCGCTTGGTGGTCAACGGTTTAGAAGAAAGCTTAACGCGCGTCTTGGCGCAAGGTTGCTGGAGTGAAGTGCGCAGTTTTGGTGCTGCAGTTTCAGACTTCTCAGCAGTGGGCGAGCCCCACAAATTTGAAGTGCTTCGTTACGGTCAAAAACTTGCAGAAGTGAAATGGGATTTAGGCGGCGTGCACAACCAGCTCAACGCCTTGGCCGCCATTGCGGCGGCCGAGCATGTGGGTGTTGAAGTCAGCGTGGCAGCCCTAGCACTTGCAAGCTTTCAAAACGTGAAGCGCCGAATGGAAGTGCGCGGCAGTGTGGCAGGCATCACGGTTTATGACGATTTTGCACACCACCCCACAGCCATTCGCACCACGCTTGATGGCCTTAGAAGGCAAATTGGAAAAGGCCAGCGCATCTTGGCTATTTTTGAACCCCGCAGCAACACCATGAAACTGGGCACCATGAAATCGCAGTTGCCTTGGAGTCTTGAACAAGCCGACTTGTCGTTTTGTCACAGCGGCGGTTTAGATTGGGACGCGCACACGGTTTTGGCAGAAATGGGCAACAAGGCCCAAGTGGCCGCCAACATCGATGAGTTGGTCAAGCAAGTGATGGCGCAAGTTCAATCGGGCGACCATTTACTTTGCATGAGCAACGGTGGTTTTGGCGGTGTGCACGATCGCCTCTTGAAGGCACTGAAGCAAAAATAAAAAATCGACTTATTTTTTTCGCCGCGTCTCAACCGCCTTAGACAAAGTTTCTAAAACTTTCTCGCTGTCTGCCCAGCCAATGCAGGCATCCGTGATGCTTTGTGCGTACTTCAAAGCGTTCACATCGTCTTTGCCAGGCGTGAATTTTTGTGCACCGCTTTCAATGTGGCTTTCCACCATCACACCAAAGATTTGGCGCGAGCCTGTGCTCATCTGCGCCGCAATTTCTTGCGTGACCACCAATTGGCGTTCATGGTCTTTGCTGCTGTTGGCATGGCTGCAATCAATCATCAAGGTGGGTGGCAATTTGGCGGCCGTCAAATCATGGCAAGCCGCATTGACACTGGCTTCATCGTAATTGGGCGCTTTGCCACCGCGCAAGATCAAGTGGCAGTCAGGGTTTCCCTGAGTTTGTACAACGGCTACCTGACCGTTCTTGTGAACCGACAAGAAATGATGGCCCCGTGCCGCAGCTTGAATGGCATCGGTGGCAATTTTGATGTTGCCATCGGTGCCATTTTTAAAGCCAATGGGCGCAGACAGGCCAGAAGCCAGTTCGCGATGCACTTGGCTCTCGGTGGTGCGGGCGCCAATGGCACCCCAACTGATTAGATCGCCAATGTACTGCGGTGAAATCACGTCAAGGAATTCACTGCCTGCTGGCAGACCTTGGCGGTTAATTTCGATCAGCAATTGGCGTGCAATGCGCAAGCCTTCGTCAATGCGGTAGCTCTCATCCAAGTAAGGGTCATTGATCAAGCCCTTCCACCCCACTGTGGTTCTGGGCTTTTCAAAATACACCCGCATCACAATTTCCAAGGTGCCTAGGTATTTGTCACGCAGGGGCTTCAGTCGGCGTGCATAGTCCAGTGCAGCAGCAGGGTCGTGAATGGAGCAAGGCCCAATGACCACCAACAAGCGGTCGTCTTTGCCCGACATGATGTTGTGAATCTTGCGACGTGTTTGTGAAATCAAGGTTTCCACCGCCGTGCCCGCAATGGGAAAGAAGCGCATCAAATGCTCTGGTGGTGGCAACACGGTAATGTCCTTAATGCGTTCGTCATCGGTCTGGCCTGCTCGGTCTGAAGGGCTTGCATAGCGTGGCTCCGAAGTGGCTTTGGCTTTGGTGGTCATCTGGTGCTCCTTTTTGAAAATGAAAACTTTGAATGCTGATTGACTTGTGGCAAAAAAAAACCGCCGGGGGTTGAGTCCGGCGGTTGGTAGAGGGGTTCAGTGACTTATGCGCTGGCCTCTCGTCCGCCTAGGACAGAGAATGCAAAATAAAAGCTAAAAGAGTTAATGCGCTTGGTCATGGAGAGTGAATGTAGCACAAGTTTTTGGCAGATTTCTGACAATTTAAAGGCCCCAAGGCATTTAAGCCGTGCCGCCCACCGTCAAACCTTCAATGCGAAGGGTGGGTTGGCCCACACCCACTGGCACGCTTTGACCTTCTTTGCCGCAAACGCCCACACCGCTGTCAAGCCGCATGTCGTTGCCAATCATGCTGACTTGTTTCAAGCATTCAGGGCCACTGCCAACCAATGTGGCGCCCTTCACAGGGTATTGAATTTTGCCTTTTTCCACCCAATAGGCTTCGGAGGCAGAGAACACAAACTTGCCACTGGTGATATCGACCTGGCCACCGCCAAAGTTGGTGGCGTACAAGCCCTTCTTCATGCTGGCCACGATTTCTTCGGGCGACTTGTCGCCACCCAACATGTAAGTGTTGGTCATGCGGGGCATGGGAATGTGGGCGTAACTTTCGCGTCGGCCATTGCCTGTGGGCTTGACGCCCATCAAACGCGCATTCATGGCGTCTTGAATGTAGCCTTTCAAAATGCCGTCTTCAATCAAGACGTTGCGCTGGCTGGGGCAACCTTCATCGTCCACATTCAAAGAACCACGTCGATCTGAAATGGTGCCATCGTCAAGCACGGTGACGCCCTTGGCCGCCACGCGTTTGCCAATCATGCCGCTGAAGGCGCTAGAGCCTTTGCGATTGAAGTCACCTTCAAGGCCGTGGCCAATGGCCTCGTGCAACAACACGCCTGGCCAACCCGGGCCCAACACCACGGTCATGACACCTGCAGGCGCTGGTCTGGCGTCTAAGTTGGTCAGTGCAGCATGCACCGCATCGTTGACATACTCATTCAACATGGCATCGTCAAAATAAGCCAAACCAAAGCGGCCACCACCACCGCCACTGCCGACTTCACGGCGACCTTTTTGTTCGGCAATGACTGTGACAGAAAGGCGAACCAAAGGGCGGACATCGGCTGCCAATGTGCCGTCTGCTCGGGCCACCATGACCACGTCATATTCGCTGGCCAGACCGGCCATGACTTGCACCACACGCGGATCTTTGGCGCGTGCCAGTTGCTCGACTTTTTCAAGGAGCTTCACTTTGTCTGTGCTATTCAGGGTGCCCATCGGGTCGAGTGAGGGGTACAAAGAACGAATACCCGCTACTTTGCGGGCTGGCACTTTAGCCTTGCGATTTTGCTGAGCTTGGGCAATGGAGCGCACAGTGAGCGCCGCGTCCATCAGGGAGGCCTCAGAGATGTCATCTGAATAGGCGAAGGCTGTTTTCTCGCCAGCCACTGCACGCACACCTACACCTTGATCAATGCTGAAGCTGCCCGTCTTCACGATGCCTTCTTCCAAACTCCAACCCTCAGATCGGGTGTACTGAAAGTACAAATCGGCATCGTCAACCTTGTGCGCCTTGATGGCAGAGAGCGCTTTTGAGAGATGGGTTTCATCCAAACCAAAAGGTTCAAGCAAGAGGGACCTGGCCGTGGCCAAACGTTCGATGGTGGGTTCGCGTGAAATCATGGTGACATTGTAGGCAAGCCCAGAAGGCCCTGCACATTGCGGGCTTGAGAGCCACCCATTTTGAGCTGGATCTAAGTCTGAACCAAGCGTTTGGCCTTGGCAATGGACATCAAAATACCCAGCCCCAAGCCCAGCGTGACCATGGCAGTGCCGCCATAGCTGATAAAGGGCAAAGGCACACCCACAACGGGCAAGATGCCGCTGACCATGCCCATGTTGACAAAGGCATAGGTGAAGAAAATCATGCTGATACTGCCCGCCAACAAACGGGTAAAGAGGGTGGGGGCCTCGCGCGCAATGACCAAACCTCTAAAGACCAAAAAGAAAAATCCTGAAATCAGGAGCAAGGTACCCACAAGACCAAACTCTTCAGAAAATGCAGCAAAGATAAAGTCGGTGGTTCTTTCGGGAATGAACTCCAAATGAGTTTGGGTGCCCTGCATAAAGCCTTTGCCCCAAAAACCCCCTGAGCCAATGGCAATCATGCCTTGAATGATGTGGAAGCCCTTGCCCAGCGGGTCTCGTGCAGGGTCTAGCAAGGTACACACACGTTGCCGCTGGTACTCGTGCAGTACTTTCCAATCGACCCCATCGGCGCACAATTGAGTCTCAAACATGACCAGCAAAATGATGCCGATCAAACCAAGCACAACAGGCGGCAAAATCAAGCGCCAACTTAAGCCTGCAAAGAACAGCACGGCCACACCTGTGCTTAAAACCAGCAGCGCTGTTCCCAAATCGGGTTGACGCATGATGAGGCCCACCGGCACCATGAGCAGAAGCCCTGCCACCAAAAAGTCCAAGGGTCGAAGTTGGCCTTCTCGCTTTTGGAACCACCAAGCCAACATCAAGGGCATGGCAATTTTCAGAATTTCACTGGGCTGAATGACGATTCCCACGTTGAGCCATCTTCTGGCACCTTTTTTGGTAATGCCAAAAATGGCCACGGCCACCAACAACAGCACGCCCACGGTGTAAATGGGCACCGCCAGGGTCATGAGGCGTTGGGGTGGAATTTGCGCCACCACAAACATGATGCTGCCTGCGATGAACATGTTTCTGGCATGGTCCACAAAGCGCGTGCCGTGGTCATAGCCAGAAGAAAACATGATGATCAGGCCTGCACACGCCAAGATAAAGACGGCGAAGGCCAAGGGGCCATCAAATCCTACAAACAAATGCAGAAAACGAGACCACCAGCTGGGTTTTTCAATCACACGCGACATGCCGCAATTATCCTTCGCTTACCCAGCAAATTGGGCTTTCCCATAAATTTGACCACGCTTCAAGGCCGCCAAGGGCCGGCTCATGGGACAATCTAACCCATGTTTTTATTGTTTGAAGAAGCCGGCAAATTTGTTGCCGGACGTGTCCTGTCAGAAGCAGAAGCTTCGGTTCAGGTGGAATTGGACAGCGGCAAACGGGTCAAGGTCAAAGGTGCCAATGTGCTTTTGAAATTTGAGAAACCTGCACCTGCCCAACTTCTGGCTGAAGCCGCCCAAATTAGCCAAAGCATCGAGCTTGATTTGGCTTGGGAATTTGCGCCCGAAGACGAATTTGGCTTTGCCGACGTGGCACGTGACTATTTCAGTGCAGACGCCAGCACCGTTCAGCAGGTGGGTGCACTCATGCGCCTTTTCGAAGCGCCGCATTATTTCCGCCGAGCTGGCAAGGGTCGTTTTAAAAAAGCTTCTGCCGAAACCGTTCAATTGGCTTTGGCGGGCATTGAGAAGAAAAAACAAATCTTGGCGCAAATTGAGCTGTGGTCACAAGACTTGATCAAAGGCAAGTGCCCAGCGCCCATTAAAGAGCAGCTGTACAAAATTTTGTTCAGGCCCGATAAAAACGCGGCCGAATACAAGGCCGTGGTGGAAGCCAGCCGGGCCAGCCAAACAGCGCCCCTTACTTTGCTGCAAAACGCTGGCGCCATTGCCAGCGCTTACGATTTTCATTGGCAACGTTTCTTGTTCGACAACTTTCCCAAAGGCACTGGCTTTCCCAAATTGGAAGCGCCAGCCATTGCCCAAGAGTTGCCCTTGGCTGCTGTGCAGGCCTATTCCATTGACGACTCGCAAACCACCGAAATTGACGATGCCCTTTCGATCCAAGGCTTGGGCACAGGCACCGTGGTCATAGGCATTCACATTGCTGCGCCCGGCTTGGCCTTTCAGCCCAACAGCCCCATTGACCAGGTGGGCAGAGCGCGCTTGTCAACGGTTTACATGCCGGGCTACAAAATCACCATGTTGCCCGACGAAGTGGTGCAAGGCTATACCTTGGCAGAAGGCCAGGCTTGCCCTGCCGTCTCTTTGTATGTCACTTTCGACGAAGCCACCTTGGCCATTCAAAACAGTGAAACCAAATTGGAGCGCGTGCCTATTGCAGCCAATTTGCGCCACGACCAACTCGATCAGTGGGTCACACAAGCATGGCTTGAGGAAAGCCAACCCTTACCTCGCGACAAAGAACCCCACCTAGGCATCACTCACACGCAGTTGGCGTTCTTCTGGCGCTTGGCGCAGCATTTGAAAGCGGGTCGTGAAGTGGTTCGCGGCAAACCCGAAACATTCAATCGACCCGACTACAACTTTCGATTGGCGCGCCCCAACTCAGACACACCACCTGAAGGTCATGAAACCGTTCAAATCAGTGTGCGACAACGCGGCGCACCCCTTGACTTGATCGTCGCAGAAGCCATGATTTTGGCCAACAGCACATGGGGTCAATGGTTGGCCAGTTTGGGTGTGCCGGCCATCTACAGAAGTCAAGCCAGTTTGTCACCGGGCATCAAAGTTCGCATGGGCACCAAAGCCTTGCCTCACGCCGGCATTGGTGTACCTGCCTACGCATGGAGCACTTCGCCACTGCGTCGCTATACCGACTTGGTCAATCAGTGGCAAATCATTGCTTGCGCACAGCACGGCGCAACAGCGGCTTTGGCGGCCCCCTTCAAACCCAAAGACGCGCAAATGTTTGCCATCATCAGCGCCTTCGAAGCAGCCTACACGGCCTACAACAGTTACCAATCTGGCATGGAACGTTTTTGGACGCTTCAATACGTGAAGCAAGAAAACATCACCGAAGTAGTGGCCAGTTTGGTCAAAGAAATGGGCGGCGGCAGTTGGTTGGTTCGTGCCGACCATTTGCCCCTGATGTTAAGTGTCATGGGTGCAGCCGGCTTGATGCGTGGCGACAAAGTCAAGGTTCAGCTGGGCAGCATTGACGCCATGGCCTTGGATATCACGGGCACTGTGATCGAAAAAATCATATCTTCTGACAACAACTTGGATGCTGAAGATGCATCAGGAGACGAGTCGATGGAAGACTTGGAAGAAGCCGCTACAGGACCCATTGCCATTGCCCTGAATGTGAACGAAACACCCTCAGAAGACGCCCCAGCCTAATTCAGGTACTTCACGCGATCAGCACCATGCTCTCCCCCTCAATGCCCCTGTCGCACCATCAAGGCTCGCACCGTGCCTTGCTTTGGGCCTTGGGCTTGTCGCTGGTTTTTCATGCGGGTCTGCTCAGCTTGAAGTGGGCCGCCCCGGCCACATTCGATCGAATCTTTGAAACCAACACTTTAGAAGTGGTGCTGGTCAATTCAAGCAGCAAGAATGCCCCCGATTCGCCCTTGGCCTTGGCTCAGGTGAACTTGGCGGGTGGCGGGCAAGTGCCGGGCACTGGCCTGCAAACCAGCCCCTTCAGTGCGTCAACAGCCAATGCCAACACGCAAGAGTTAGAGCAACTGCAACAACAAATCGAATCGCTCAAAAATGAAGAACAGCGATTGATTCAACAACTGAAGCAAGCGTTATTTCAACTCAACAGCCCAAATCAACTTCAAGTCAGTGAAGCCAAGGCGGCAGATGCATTGGCTGAACGCAAGAAACAACTCGCCAACCAATTGGCTCAAATTGAAAAACAATCTCAGGCTCTTCAAGGGGGTCCTAAAAAACGCTTCATCGGTCCTGCCACAAAAGAGGTTTCATTTGCGCGCTATTACGACAAAATGCGCCGCACCATCGAAGTGACAGGCACTGAAAATTTTCCGCAAGCAGCAGGTCAAAAACTCTACGGCCAGCTCACCATGGTCATCACCTTGGACAAGCAGGGCCACGTTTTGAACACCGAGGTGGCCAGCGGTTCTGGACAATTCGTTTTGGACCAACGCGCTCAAGCCATTGTTCGCGGCGCATCACCCTTTGGTGCTTTCACAGCAGACATGAAAAAAGAGGCGGACCAATTGGTGGTGGTCACACGCTTCCAATTCGCCCGAGACGAAACGCTTGAAACCCAAATGCTGGCTCCCGATTCGAGCGCAGCATCAAAGCGTACTGTTCAAACTCAGTCCAAAAATTAACGGGTACTTTTCATGGACTCCTATTGCGTTTTCGGCCATCCCATTGAACACAGTAAGTCGCCTTGGATTCAAGCGCGGTTTGCCGAACTCACAGGTCAAATACTGCAGTACGAAAAAACCTGGGTGCCACTCGACGCCTTCAACGCCACCGTTCATGCGTTCAGGGCTGCTGGCGGCAAAGGCTGCAATGTCACCTTGCCTTTTAAAACAGAGGCCGCCGCGCTGGCCACTGAATGCAGTCCTCGCGTGGCATTGGCACAGGCCTGCAACGCCCTCAAATTTGATGGCGAACACATCTATGGCGAGAACACCGATGGCATCGGCTTGGTGACCGATTTGGTCAGCAATGCTGGTTTCTCATTGCAAGGTCGCCGAATTTTATTAATTGGCGCAGGCGGCGCATCAGCGGGTGTGCTGGGGCCCTTGTTGGCTCAAAAACCGCAATGTATTTGGGTGGCTAACCGAAGCGTTGACAAAGCAATTCACCTTGTCGCAAGGCATGCCACCTTGGCTGCATCAGAAGGCGTAGATTGCCAAGCCTTTGGCTTGACCCACGAAGCCATTCTGAGCCAGTCCTTTGACTTGGTCATCAACGCCAGCAGCAGCAGCCTTCAACAAGCGGCATTGCCCGTGCCCGCCACAGTGCTTCAAGCCAATGGCTTGGCCTGCGATTTGATGTATGGCCCAGCAGCGCAAGGCTTTCTTGAATGGGCCCGTGCGCACGGCACCGAAGCGCGCGATGGTCTTGGTATGCTGGTCGAACAAGCAGCGGCTTCATTCCAATTGTGGCGCGGCGTTCAACCACCGACCCAACAAGTGCTGGCTGAATTAAGGGCCTTGGTCTCTCATTCGCATTGACATGTTGACTTCTATTTTGAATGCTTTAAAACAATGGCTTTGGCTGGTCTTAGCAGGCTTTGTCGTTTTGCAATTGTTCTTTGTTGGACGCGTTGCATTCATGGCTGTGGTCGACCCTTCGTCCACGGCTTTTGAAAGATCGCAAGCTTGGCAAATCGTCAGCACCCAAGGTCGAATCAATTGGCGGCAGCAATGGCAATCTGACGATCAAATTGCAAAGACACTTAAACGAGCGGTCCTGGCATCCGAAGACAGTGCCTTCACAACGCACAAGGGCATCTGGTGGGATGCGATTGAAAAAGCATGGCAAAAAAATGCCAAAACCCAAGCTAAATTAGAGGCGCAAGCCGCTAAGAAAAATGGCGCTAAAACTGCAGCACCTAAAATTGTGGGCGGCTCTACCATTACCCAGCAATTGGCCAAGAATTTGCTCTTAAGTGGTGAGCGTACGCTGCTGCGAAAGGGCCAAGAGTGGGTCATCACCATGGCCTTAGAAACTTTTCTGAGCAAAAAGAAAATTCTCACGCTTTACCTTAACCATGTGGAGTGGGGTCAAGGTATTTTTGGTGCAGAAGCTGCCGCACAGCATTACTTTCAAAAGCCAGCGGCTAAGCTCAGTGCTTGGGAGGCTGCACGCTTGGCTGTCATGCTGCCGCGGCCTCGTTATTTTGAAAAATTGCCACAGTCGGTATATTTAAGCGATCGCGCAGAAACCATCATGGCGCGCATGAACGATGTTGCCCTGCCCTGATCATTGCTTCACAATCGACCTATGAGAATTCTTGGCATTGACCCCGGCCTCCAAACCACTGGCTTTGGCGTCATTGATGTGAGCGGCTCTCAGCTTACTTATGTGGCCAGCGGTGTCATTCGCACCGACAAGGTGAAACAAGGCAATTTGCCCAATCGCCTGCGTGTGATTTACGATGGCATTTTAGAAATCAACCAGCGCTATCAACCTGAATCGGCTTCTGTCGAAATTGTGTTTGTCAACGTGAACCCTCAAGCCACTTTGCTTTTGGGTCAAGCGCGCGGTTGTTGCTTGACGGCCTTGGTATCTTGCAATTTGGATGTCGCTGAATACACTGCGCTGCAAATGAAAAAAGCAATTACGGGCCAAGGTCGTGCAGCAAAGTCTCAAGTTCAGGAGATGGTCAAACGAATGTTGAAGCTACCCTCAGTTCCAGGACCCGACGCAGCCGATGCTTTGGGATTGGCCATCACTCACGCACATGCAAGCCCCTCAATGAACAAATTGGCAGCTTTAGATGTGCTCAATCGCAAGACCCATGGCATGTACCGAGGTGGCCGGAGTCACTAGTCTGGTTGGGAACCGTTTATTTAGGCAAGACCATTCTGTCGCGATTGGCCAAGTCTGGAAAAATTTTGATGGCGACCAGGGCAACGCCTACAGTGGCTAGACCGCCAAAGACGACTGAGCCAACTGGGCCCCACATTGATGCTGTTGCACCCGATTCAAATTCGCCCAGTTGATTGGAAGCACCGATGAAAATGGAGTTGACTGCTGCGACTCGCCCGCGCATATCTTCTGGCGTTTCGAGTTGAAGCAATGTGATTCGGGTGACGACGCTGACATTGTCTGCAGCACCTGTAACCATGAGCGCGGCGATTGACAAGGCCATGTTGGTTGAAAGGCCAAAGACCAAGTTGGCAACGCCAAACACAGCGACAGCCACCAACATAAAGCGGCCTACTTTGCGTTCAATGGGCCATTTGGTCAAAATCACAGCCATGAGCAAAGCACCCACTGCAGGTGAAGATCTCAAAATACCCAAACCTTCTGGGCCTGTATGCAAAATGTCTTTGGCAAAAATAGGAAGCAATGCCGTCGCTCCACCTAAAAGCACCGCAAACAAGTCAAGGGCGATAGCCCCTAAAAGTACTTTGTGATGCCAGACAAAATGCGCGCCTGCCAACACACTATTGAGATCCGCTGCAGCTCGAGAAGGTTTGTGATCATAGCGAACGGTGAGTGTGAACAAAAAAGCTAACAACAAAAATATGGCACAAATGGCGTAGACGGCATTGACGTGGGTGGCATACAAAATACCGCCCAATGCAGGCCCACTGATGACCGCAGTTTGAACACCGGTGGAACTTAAGGCAACAGCACGCTGCAATAAATTGGCCGGTACCAAGTGGGGCGTGAGGGCTTGTTGCGTAGGCATTTGGAAAGCGCGAACCATGCCCAAAATAGCGGACACAAAAAGCACCAACTCACGGGTAATGCCATCGGCCTGTGTGCCCCATACCAATAAACAAGCCACTGCGGCTTGTATCAACATGCAGGTAGCGTAGATGTGCACCTTGTTAAGCTTGTCCACAATGTGTCCCGCTGGCAAGGTCAAAATCAAAGCGGGTACGAATTGAAACAGACCCACCAAACCTAAGTCCCAGGCGCTGCCCGTGATTTCGTACATGTGCCAAGCCAAAGCCACAGAAAGCATTTGATTGGCCAAGATACCCGAGACACGCGCCAGCCAAAAGCGCAGAAATGGTTTTTGCGCCAGCAAATCTTGCAGCGTTGCTTGAGTATCCGTGCTCATGGATTTCAATTACCAGGCACGCACTGGCAAAGCAAATCCTTCGGGGGCTTTGTGAATGTCGTCAAAGCTCACCATTTCAAAAGCATCAGGTTGGTCAAGCAAGGCTCTGAGCAACTGATTGTTCATGGCATGGCCAGAACGAAAGGCGGTGTAGCTTGCAATCAGGGGTTTGCCCACCAAATACAAATCGCCCATGGCGTCGAGAATTTTGTGCTTTACAAATTCATCGCCGTAGCGCAGGCCATCGCTGTTCAACACCTTGTAGTCGTCCATCACGATGGCATTGTCAAGCCCACCACCCAGTGCCAAGCCATTGGAGCGAAGCATCTCAACGTCTTTGGTAAAGCCAAAAGTACGTGCACGGGCAATGTCGCGCGCATACAAATCTCTGCCCATGTCGAACACCACTTGCTGACCTGTTGAATCAACTGCTGGGTGATGGAAATCAATTTCGAAACTCAGGCGATAGCCCTCGTAGGGCTCGAGCTTGGCCCACTTGACGTTTTCGCCCTGCCCGTCTTTCACTTCCACCGTTTTGAGAACACGGATGAATTGCTTGGGCACTTTTTGCAATTCAATGCCGGCACTTTGCAGCAGGAATACAAAAGACGATGCAGAGCCATCCAAGATCGGCACTTCTTCGGCAGTGATGTCGACGACCAAATTGTCGATGCCCAATCCGGCACAAGCCGACATCAGGTGCTCTACGGTATGCACTTTGGCTTGGCCACTGGAAATGGTAGAGGCCAGACGTGTGTCGGTGACGCTTTGCGCAGAGACACGGATGTCGACAGGCTCTGCCAAATCAATTCGTCTAAAGACAATGCCCGTACCTGGCGGTGCAGGCCTGAGCGTCAGTTCAACACGTTGGCCGCTGTGCAAACCCACACCCACGGCCTGGGTGAGGGTTTTAATGGTTCTTTGAGCAAGCATGGTCGGATTTTAAATTCTCAGACCAAAGCTTGCTTAAAGAGGGTTTTGAGAACGACTGTTTGAAAAAAATCAGTCTGCTTGCTTGCGCAAGAAAGCTGGAATTTCAATGTCGTCCATGCCAGCAGACGCCATGCCATCTACCTTGGCAGCCGCTTGTGTGCGGTTGGTACGCCACACGCTAGGCGTGTTCAAACGGCCGTAGTCGCCACCCAAGGCTGGGCTTTGAGCACCCAATGAGGGTGACACAGCATCTTGTGTTTCAACAGTAAACGGTGCATCGTAGGTACCGGTGCGCAGCACTTGCAAAGGAGGTGCTGTGCGGCGTGCACCTTGGCTTGACAGGCCCGTAGCCACCACAGTGACGCGAATTTCGTCGCCCAAGCTCTCGTCGTAGGCTGTACCGTAAATAACGTGTGCGCTTTCTGAAGCATAGGCACGGATGGTGTTCATGGCTTGCTTGGACTCGCTCAATTTGAGTGACCCTTTGGCGGCGCTGATCAACACCAACACGCCTTTGGCACCAGACAAATCAATGCCTTCCAACAGTGGGCATGCTACGGCTTGCTCAGAAGCAATGCGAGCACGGTCAGGACCACTGGCTGAAGCAGTACCCATCATGGCTTTGCCGGGCTCACCCATCACGGTGCGCACGTCTTCAAAGTCGACGTTCACATGGCCAGGCACATTGATGATTTCTGCAATACCGCCGACAGCATTTTTGAGCACGTCATTGGCGTGCGCAAAGGCTTCATCTTGGGTCATGTCTTCACCACCTGGCAACTCCATGAGCTTCTCATTGAGCACCACGATCAGTGAATCCACGTTGGCTTCCAATTCTGCCAAACCAGATTCAGCACTTTGCATGCGGCGACCGCCTTCAAAGTCGAACGGCTTGGTGACCACACCCACAGTGAGGATGCCCATTTCTTTGGCAACGCGTGCAATCACAGGTGCTGCACCTGTACCGGTTCCACCACCCATGCCGGCCGTGATGAACAACATGTGCGCGCCTTCAATGGCCGCGCGGATGTCCTCAATGGCTTCCTCGGCCGCATCGCGACCTTTTTCTGGTTTGCTGCCCGCACCTAAACCGGTGTGACCCAATTGAATAAAGCGGTGCGCTGCACTGCGCGCCAATGCTTGCGCATCGGTGTTCGCGCAAATGAATTCAACGCCCTGTACATTGCGCTCGATCATGTGCTCAACGGCGTTACCGCCGCCACCGCCCACGCCGATCACTTTGATTTGCGTTCCTTGATTGAACTCTTCGACTTGGATCATTTCAATGCTCATGGTGCTCTCCTAAAACTGTTGCAGTTGCTTAAAAATTGATTTTTGAAAATTTTATTTTTTTTTGGATTAACTGGGTTTCAACATCGCCGATGCGGACTCCCCCTTGCCAAGTAAAGTTTGCGCCAATCCATCAGAAGTTACCCACGATGAAATCTTTGAAGCGTGTGAAGGCGTTGTTCATTGAACCCTTCTTTTGTGAGACTTTGAAACCTCTTAGGCGTGCCAAACGAGCTTCTTCCATCAAGCCCATGACGGTGGCCACGCGGGGTTGGCTGACCATGTCAGACAAAGCGCCGTTGTATTTGGGCACGCCGCGGCGCACAGGTTTCAAGAAGATGTCTTCGCCTAACTCCACCATGCCAGGCATGACAGCGCTGCCGCCTGTCAGCACAATGCCAGAGGACAAAACTTCTTCATAACCTGACTCGCGAATGACTTGCTGAACCAGCGAGAAAATTTCTTCGACGCGCGGCTCAATCACACCGGCCAGAGCTTGCTTGGACAACATGCGGGGTGCACGATCACCCAAACCTGGCACTTCGACTTGTGCCTCAGGATCGGCCAACAATTGTTTGGCACAACCACTCTCCACCTTGATGTCTTCGGCATCTTTGGTGGGCGTGCGCAGCGCCATGGCAATGTCACTGGTGATCAAGTCGCCAGCAATGGGAATGACCGCCGTGTGGCGAATGGCACCGTTGGTGAAAATGGCCACGTCGGTGGTGCCTGCACCAATGTCGACGCAAGCCACGCCCAACTCGCGCTCGTCTTCAGTCAGCACGGCCAAACTAGAAGACAAGGGATTGAGCAAGAGTTGGTCTACTTCTAAACCACAACGACGCACACACTTGATGATGTTCTCGGCAGCACTTTGCGCACCGGTCACGATGTGCACCTTGGCTTCAAGGCGCATGCCGCTCATGCCAATGGGCTCTTTGACATCTTGGCCATCGATCACAAACTCTTGGGGCGCGACCAACAACAAGCGTTGATCGGTAGAAATGTTGATTGCACGGGCCGTCTCAACCACGCGGGCGACATCGGCAGGCGTGACTTCTTTGTCTTTCACCGCCACCATGCCGCTTGAGTTCAAGCCTCGAATGTGACTGCCAGTAATGCCAGTGTTGACGCGAGTGATTTTACAATCAGCCATCAACTCGGCTTCTTTCAAAGCTTGCTGGATGCTTTGCACCGTGGCGTCTATGTTGACCACCACCCCTCGTTTTAATCCATTGCCAGGCGCCACTCCCATGCCGGCCAGCTTCAATTCGCCACCTGGCATGACCTCGGCAACGACGACCATGACCTTGGAAGTTCCAATGTCCAGACCGACCACCAAATCTTTGTATTCTTTTGCCATATATCCAACCGTTCTGATCTAAATCTTCAATCTGCCAATTAAGGTTTTTTTACACTGTCTGCCACCAAAGTGGTTACACCCCTCAACCTCAGGGCATACGCACTTTCGTATCTCAAATCTGCTGACAACAAGGAACTTGAAGTGCGCCCATATCGAGAAGTCACTTGCGTCAATGTTTTGAAAAACAATTGAAGCCTGTCACCAATTTCCTGCTGCGTACCATGACCCAACTCCAAAGTTGCACCTGATTCCAACTGTGCAGACCAACTGCCTCGCTGACTCAGCTCTAACTTGTCCAAACCCATGTCCATCTTTTCCATCTGAGGTTTCAGAAATTTGAACATCTCCAAAACAATTTTGGCCTGTGATTCTGGCCCCTTTAAGATGGGCAACTTGTCGCTGTCCACTTCGTCTGCATTCACTTCAAAGATAGCGCCCTCTAGGCTCAAAAATTTACCATCGCCTTCGCCGCCCCATTGCGCCACAGGCTGAAATTCGTCTAAGGTCACTGACAAACGATTGGGAAATTCTCGCCGCACTAGCGCAGATCGAATCCAAGGAATCTGCTCAAAAGCATGTCGGGCTTGAATCAAGTTCAAAGTAAAGAAATTACCCGTGAGTTGCGGCACCACATTGGCCCGCAACATGACAGGGTTGCTGTGCGTCACATTACCGCGCACCGTGATGCTTTGAATGGAAAAGACCGGATGCCGCAGCAGCCAACTGACGCTACTGGCCACACACAAAACCAAGGCCAGAACAAACAGGCCGATGGCGGTCCATTGCATAAGCCGCACATCCATGGGCAAGACAATTGGTTTTTTCATGCGCCACCTTTCGAGAAGCTTGAATGCTCCAAGCTGGCAGAAGCCAGTAGGTTAATGCACAAGGCCTCGTAACTCATGCCTGCCGCTTTGGCTGACATAGGCACCAAGGAGTGGCCGGTCATGCCAGGCGAGGTGTTGATTTCCAAAAGATAGGGCTGACGCGTTTGTTCATCGATCATGACGTCAACACGGCCCCAGCCTTTGCACGCCAAGACTTGATAAGCTTTGACGGCATGGGCTTGAATGACTTTTTCTTCAGCTTCTGTCAGGCCCGAGGGTATCAAGTACTGGGTGTCATCTGTGAAGTATTTATTTTGATAGTCATAGTTGCCAGAGGGTGCAACGATGCGAATGACTGGAAGTGCAAAGGCCGAGTCACCCTCACCCAAAATAGGGCATGTGACTTCATCGCCAGAAATGAACTGTTCGCACAAAATATCGGCATCGCATTGAGCGGCATCTTCAAGCGCTTTGGGCAATTCGCTGGCCTGCGTCACTTTGGTCACACCAATGGAAGACCCCTCTCGGGCGGGCTTCACAATGAGCGGTAGACCCAAGCTTTGAAGCACACGTGCTTGGGCTTCGGGTCCCATGTCATTTTGCTGAAGCAGCACATAGTGCGGTGTGGGTACATTTTCTGACAGCCAAATCCGCTTGGTCATGGTTTTATCGATGGCAATGCTAGAGGCCATCACACCCGACCCTGTGTAGGGAATGCCCAACAATTCAAGCGCGCCTTGTACAGTGCCATCTTCGCCAAATCGGCCATGGAGGGCTATGAAGCAGCGTTGAAAACCTTCTTTTTGCAGCTCGAACAAATTGCGCTCTGCAGGATCGAAAGCGTGTGCATCAATACCTTGCGCCTTCAAGGCAGTCAGAACTCCTTGGCCTGACATGAAAGAAATTTCGCGCTCGGCCGATTGACCGCCCATGAGCACAGCCACTTTGCCAAAATTCTGAGAAGCTGCGCTCATGCAGCACCTCCCATTTTTTGAACTTGGGCAGGCACCGCACCAATCGTGCCGGCACCCATGCAAATGACAATGTCACCGTCTTTTGCATTGTCAAAAATAGCCTGCGCCATGGCCTCAATTTTATCAATAAATACAGGCTCAATTTTACCGGCCACACGAAGTGCGCGAGATAAAGACCGACCATCTGCAGCCACGATCGGCGCCTCACCTGCTGCATAAACTTCTGACAACAAAACCGTGTCTGCACCTTGGCTGATGACGCTCACAAAATCTTCAAAGCAATCGCGTGTTCGGCTGTAACGATGCGGCTGAAATGCCAACACCAAACGGCGACCAGGAAATGCGCCGCGGGCAGCAGCCAGCGTGGCTGCCATTTCAACGGGGTGGTGGCCGTAGTCGTCAATCAAAGTAAAGCTGCCCGCTTGCTTCAAGAGCTTCACTTCACCATAACGCTGGAAGCGTCGGCCAACGCCTTTGAAGTTAGCCAAGGCGCGCTGCACGGCTGTATCATCAACACCCAACTCCACCGCCACAGAAACTGCGGCCAATGCATTCAAGACATTGTGCAAGCCCGGTAAGTTTAGAACTATGGGCAGATCCGTTAAGACCACGCCGTTGCGACGCTGTACCGTGAAATGCATTTTTCCATGGTCTGCCCTCACTTCAATGGCTCTAATTTGTGCGCCTTCTTCAAGCCCGTAGGTGGTCACGGGGCGAGCCAACTGATCAACAATGCTCTGCACACCCGGGTCGTCTGAACACACAATGGCTGTGCCATAAAACGGCATGCGGTGAAGAAATTCAACGAAGGCCGACTTCAACTTTTCAAAGTCATGACCATAGGTTTCCATGTGGTCAGCATCAATGTTGGTTACCACCGACATCACAGGTAACAAATTCAAGAAAGAGGCATCTGATTCATCGGCTTCCACCACGATGTAGTCACCCGTTCCCAACTTGGCATTGGTGCCTGCGCTGTTCAATCGACCGCCAATGACAAAGGTCGGATCCAGGCCCGCTTCAGCCAAAACACTGGCCACCAAACTGGTGGTGGTGGTTTTCCCGTGGGTACCCGCAATGGCAATGCCCTGCTTCATTCGCATCAACTCCGCCAGCATGACTGCGCGTGGCACTACTGGAATATGGCGCGACCTAGCGACCAACACTTCGGGGTTGTCGGCTTTCACGGCAGTTGATGTGACAACAGCATCAGCACTCTTGACGTTTTCGGCACTGTGCCCCACATGCGTTTGTATGCCCAATGCTGCTAAGCGCCTGAGGGTGCTGCTGTCAGACAAGTCGGAGCCTGAAATGGTGTAACCCAAATTGAACAAGACTTCGGCAATGCCACTCATGCCGGCACCGCCAACGCCAATGAAGTGAATGTGACGAATGGCGTGTTTCATGCGGCCAATACCTCGCAAGCAGCCACCACTTCGCGGGTCGCTTCTGTCTTTTTGAGGGCCCATGCTTTTTCTGCACAGGCCAGCAATTCTTCACGCGTGATGCTGCCAAGGCGTTCTGCCAAGGCTTCAGCGCTGAGTTGCGCTTGAGGCATGAGCCAGCCACCACCTTGAGCCACCAAAAAATTCGCATTGGTAGTTTGATGATCGTCCACGGCAAAGGGGAATGGCACATAAATGGCAGCCGCGCCAATGGCCGCAATTTCGGTCACGGTGCTGGCACCCGATCGGCAGATGATCAGATCGGCTTCGGCAAAAGCTTGCGCCGTGTCTTCAATGAAGGGGGTGAGTTCGGCTTGTACGCCTGCGTTGGCGTAGTTTGATTTGAGCACATCAATTTGTTTGGCCCCACTTTGATGAACCACAACGGGACGCTTGTGCTCTGGCAACAAAGCCAATGCTTTAGGTACCAAGTCATTCAAAGCTTGCGCACCCAAACTGCCCCCTACCACCCACAATTTCAGGGGTCCTGTGCGGCCAGCAAAACGCTGAGCAGGTGCAGGCTTGTTTAAAAAATCTTGGCGCAAAGGATTGCCCACCCAAATGGCATTTTTCAAGACATTCGGAAATGCGCTGTAAATGCGGTCTGCCACGCCTGCTAAAACTTTATTGGCCATGCCAGCCACTGAGTTTTGTTCGTGCAGCACCAATGGCTTGCCCAAAAGAACAGCCATCATGCCGCCCGGAAATGTGATGTAGCCACCCAAGCCCACCACGACATCAGGCTTGACGCGTCGAACCACTTGGATGCTTTGCCAAAATGCTTTGAGCAAACGCAGAGGTAAGAAGATCAAACTGGTCAAGCCCTTGCCGCGTACACCCCCAAACGCCACAGGCTCAAAGGGGAAGCCACGCTCTGGCACCCATTGACTTTCCATGTTGCCTGGCACACCCAGCCAATGCACACGCCATCCTGCATCTCGCAAAGATTCAGCCACAGCTAAACCTGGGAAGATGTGCCCACCTGTACCGCCCGCCATGATCAATGCGCAGTGACTCATGTTCGTCCCCTGCGCATCATTTGTTTATTCTCGGCATCAATTCGAAGCACGATGGCAATGGCAATCAGGTTCATCAAAATGGCAGATCCGCCATAACTCATGAGCGGTAACGTCAATCCTTTGGTAGGCAATGCGCCCAAGTTAACGCCCATGTTGATGAAGGACTGGAACCCAATCCAAATGCCAACGCCCTGTGCCACCAACCCTGCAAAGGTTCTGTCCAAAGCCAAGGCTTGACGGCCAATGACCATGATGCGGCGGCTGAGCCACAAGAACATGCCAATGACAGCAACCACACCGACCAAGCCGAACTCTTCTCCAATGACAGCCAGTAAGAAATCGGTATGCGCCTCAGGTAACCAATGCAGCTTTTCAACACTGCCGCCCAAGCCCACACCAAAAATTTCGCCACGGCCAATGGCGATCAGAGAGTGCGACAACTGATAGCCTTTGCCCAAAGTGTGCGTAGGATCCCAAGGATCAAGGTACGCAAAAATTCGCTCACGGCGCCACGGTGATGCGGCAATCATCATGGAAAAGGCAAATACCAAGATGGCCAAAATCAAAAAGAACATGCGAGCATTGACACCCCCTAAAAACAAGATACCCATGGCAATGATGGCAATCACCAAGAAGGCACCCATGTCAGGTTCGGCCAACAAGAAGATACCGGCCAGGGCCACTGCTGCGCCCATCGGCAGAACAGCGCGGAAGAAGCGTTCTTTCACTTCCATCTTGCGTACCATGTAGTCTGATGCGTAAATGATGACGGCCAACTTGGCGAACTCTGAAGGTTGAAAGTTCATCACTCCCAAAGAAATCCATCGGCGTGCACCGTTCACACCTTTGCCAATGAAAGGAATGAGAACTGCTACCAAAAGGACCAAAGAAAATATGAACAAGGGCCTTGCATTTTTCTCCCAAGTTTCCAAAGGCACTTGGAAGGCTAAGAGCGCTACGCCAAAGCCAATTGAAATGGAAATGATGTGCCGCATCAAGAAATGTGTTTGCGAATATTTTGCAAATTTGGGGTTGTCCGGCATGGCAATGCTGGCCGAATACACCATGACCATGCCCCACATCAACAGCGCCACCACCACCCACACCAGGGTCTGATCGATGTTTTGAATCTTGCCTTGGGCTGAACCGCTTCTGGCATAGTCGTAACTGCCTAAGTTGACAGGCAGAACACCTTCTGTTGCACCCTGAAGACGGCCAGCACCACCCGAGCGACTTAACACCCCACTGCCCCAAGCCAACATGCGAGACCACATCTCGGTCATAGCGAAGCCTCCATGACTTGGCCAGCTGCTTCGGCAATTTCAGCCACTGCTTGACAGAAAACTTGCGCCCGATGCGGGTAGTCTCGGAACATGTCAAAGCTGGCACATGCTGGCGACAACAAAACAGCATCGCCCGCTTGTGCCATGTTCTTGGCGGCATTCACTGCTTCAGGCAGGGTGCTGGCATCGATCAAGGGCACGCCAGACGCTTTAATTTCTTCGCGAATCAGCGGTGCATCCCGTCCAATCAAGACAACAGCACGCGCATACCTTGCCACCGGTTCAGCCAAAGGCGAAAAGTCTTGACCTTTTCCCTCGCCGCCCAAAATGACCACCACACGTCGCTCGGCGCCTAAGCCCAGCAAGGCAGCCACTGTTGCGCCTACGTTGGTGCCCTTGCTGTCATCAAAATATTCAACTTCATTCACGATGGCCACAGGCTCCACCCGATGTGGTTCGCCTTTGTATTCGCGCAAACCAAACAACATCGATGCCAAGCTGGCACCTGTGCTGGTGGCCAAGGCCAAAGCAGCCAGGGCATTGACGGCGTTGTGGCGCCCCCGAATGCGCAGCGCATCGGCTGGCATCAAACGTTGAATGTGAATTTCCTCAACTTCGCCTTTGCGCAAGCGACGCGTCTCATCGGCTTCAAGCGCACGCACCAACCAAGTCATGCCATTGACAGTTTCCAAACCAAAGTCACCGGGGCGTTGAGGCATTTCGGCACCATAGGTGATGTGTGCTCGAATTACAGGCTTTTGCAATTTGGCGCGAACAGGATCAGGCAACATGGCCATCACACGTGCGTCATCGCGGTTCAAGACCATGAGGCTGCTGGCACCGAATATTTTTTCTTTAGCGGCGGCGTAAGCGGCCATGTTGCCGTGCCAATCCAAATGGTCTTGAGTGATGTTCAAAACTGTGGCGGCACTGGGCTCAAAAGGGCCTGCGTTGTCAAGTTGAAAACTGGACAACTCCAACACCCAAACTTCTGGCAACGCTGTGGTCATCGACAAGCGCAAGGTGTCTAGCAAAGTCGGGCCAATGTTGCCTGCCACCTTCACAGTTTTGCCAGCCCGTTCAATCAGCTGACCTGTCAGAGCTGTTACCGTTGTTTTACCGTTGGTTCCTGTAATGGCCAATACTTGCGGCGCATAGTCTCTTGTTGCCTTTAAATTTTCCAAGGCTTGTACAAACAAACTCAACTCGCCGCCTATCCACAGGCCCATGGCTTGAGCCGCTGCTATCACGGGCAATGTTTCGATGGGCGTAAGTCCTGGGCTGGCAAAGACAGCGCGCACGGAAGTGCCTTCAATCAAATTGGTCGCAAAAGGACCCGACTTGAATTGAACTTCGGGCAATTCACTTTTTAGAACCTGCAAATTGGCGGGAGATTCGCGCGTATCCGCTACCGTAACGTCAGCACCCATCTGCGCGCACCAGCGTGTCATGGCCAACCCAGAGCTTCCCAGCCCTAGGATCAAAATGTGTTGGCCTTGAAGGTATTTCATCTTTATCTCAGCTTCAAAGTCGACAGGCCCACCAAGCACAACAGCATGGTGATGATCCAAAAACGCACAACCACTTGGGTTTCTTTCCAGCCACTCTTTTCAAAATGGTGGTGCAAAGGGGCCATCTTTAAAATTCGACGACCTTCGCCATATTTCTTCTTGGTGTATTTGAAATAGGAAACTTGCGCCATCACTGACAAGGCTTCCACCACAAAAATACCGCCCATGATGGCCAGCACAATTTCTTGTCGAACAATGACGGCAATGGTTCCCAGTGCACCGCCCAAAGCCAGCGCGCCTACATCGCCCATGAACACTTGGGCAGGGTGTGTGTTGAACCACAAGAAAGCCAAACCCGCACCGGCCATGGCAGCGCAGAAGATCAACAATTCACCGGTCCCTGGTATGTAGGGCAGGAACAAATATTTGGCGTACACCGAACTGCCAGTCACATAGGCAAACACGCCCAATGCAGAGCCCACCATGACCACCGGCATGATGGCCAAGCCATCAAGCCCATCGGTCAAGTTCACCGCATTGCTAGATCCCACAATGACCAAGTAAGTGAGGACCACGAAACCAAACACACCCAAGGGGTAACTCACTTCTTTGAAGAACGGCACCATCAAGCCTGCTTTGGGCGGTAAATTCACATCAAATCCGGAAACGGCCCAATTCATGAACAAGTCCAGCACACGCAGGTTGGAGCTTTCAGAAATACTGAAAACCAAATAGAAGGCTGCCAACAAACCAATCACGGATTGCCAAAAATACTTTTCACGAGAACGCATGCCTTCAGGATCTTTGTTCACCACCTTGCGCCAGTCGTCTACCCAACCAATGGCGCCAAAGCCCAAGGTCACAATGAGCACAATCCAGACAAAGCGATTGGACAAGTCAAACCACAACAAGGTGCTGATGGCAATCGACAATAAGATCAGCACACCGCCCATGGTAGGCGTGCCGCTTTTGGCCATGTGTGTCTCCATGCCATACCCCCGAATCGGTTGGCCTATTTTGAGAGCCGTCAATTTACGGATCACTGCAGGGCCTGCAATGAGGCCAATGAGCAATGAAGTCAAAGCGGCCATCACTGCGCGGAAAGTGATGTATTGAAATACACGCAAGAAGCCCCAATCAGGGGATAAGCTTTGCAACCATTGCGCCAAATTAAGCAGCATGGGTTGACTCTCTTTCTGAGGTCTGAGCTTGCTCAAACCTGTCTCGCAAGGCATCTACGACGCGCTCCATTTTCATAAACCGCGATCCTTTGACAAGCACACTGTTGTAGGTCGATATCTGAGCCAACACGGCATGTTGCAAGTTGTCCATGTCTGAGAAGTGATGCGCACCTGCAAAGGCTTGACTGCTGTGCACGCACAAATCGCCCAAAGTGAACAAAGCCTCAATGCCCGAAGCTTTGGCGAAGGCACCTACCTCTTGGTGAAACTCAGGGCCTTGTTGACCCACTTCACCCATGTCGCCCAAAACCAATAAACGCGGTGCAGGCAACTCAGCCAAAACATCAATGGCGGCCCGTACAGAGTCGGGGTTGGCGTTGTAGGTGTCGTCGACCAAAGTGAATGTGTGGCTCTCAATTTGCCACTCAGAAGATTTGGAACGTCCTTTGACGGGCTCAAAATTCTCAAGCCCTTTCACAATGGCAACCAGACTCATGCCAGCAGCCAATGCACAGGCTGTAGCGGCCAAGGCATTCAAAATATTGTGTCGACCCGCAATGTTCAAACGACAGGCCAAAGCAGCATGGGCTGTTGTCAATTGAAACGACCAGGCACCATTGACCCAGGCAATGTCGTGCGCCTGAACATCACCTTGTGTGAAGCCAAACGTCAGAACCCGACGAGCGCCTGCCAAATTCTTCCAAAGTTCGGTGTACGTGTCTTGCGCAGGAAACACCGCGATGCCATTGGCAGGCAAGTGTCGAATCACTTCACCATTTTCGAGGGCCACAGCTTCTACCGTTGCCATGAATTCTTGGTGCTCGCGTTGCGCGTTGTTCACCAAACCAATGCTGGGCTGTGCATAACGGGCCAATGTGTCAATTTCACCCGGATGGTTCATGCCCAACTCCACCACCGCACGGCGATGCTCTGGGCGCAAATTGAACAAAGTCAGTGGTACACCAATTTCATTATTCAAATTACCTTGTGTCGACAAGGACGGGCACGAAGCATCTGCCTTTAACACTGAGGCAATCATTTGCGTGACGGTAGTTTTCCCATTGCTGCCTGTTACACCAATCAGCTGCAAATCAAATTGACGTCGCCATTGCGTGGCCAAGTCACCCAATGCGGCTCTCGCGTTAGGCACGCAGTAGGCAGGCACTGAAACGTCTTTCAGGTATTGAAGGAGCTCACCTTTGAGCGGGTGTTGCGCTTCAAACAAAACGGCCACAGCGCCCTGCATTTGAGCTTGCGCCAAGAAAGCTGTGCCATCAAATGTTTCACCCTTAAGGGCAATGAACAAATCACCTGCGACCACACTGCGGCTGTCAGTGCGCACAGCTTTGATCACGGTGTGGCTTGCAAGCGCCGTAGCCGAAGTGCCCGAAACAGCGACGGCTTGCGGCAACCATGATTGAAGTTGCGTCAGCGTCATGTTCATGGCTGAGCCCTCATCTGCTTCACCCCATTGGCCCGTTTAACCAATGCTTCATGCGCGTGCAAGCGATCGTCGAAGGGGTGCTTTATCCCTGCAATTTCTTGGGTGTCCTCATGGCCTTTGCCTGCAATCAAAATCACATCATGCTGACCTGCTTGCATGATCGTTTGAAAAATAGCTTTGGCACGGTCAAGTTCTTGAAGTGCTTTATCGGGTGCTTGCAAACCTTGACGCATGTCCTGCACAATTTGGTCAGGTAATTCACTGCGCGGGTTGTCACTGGTTAGCACCAAATGGTGAGCCACAGATTCAGCCGCCGCAGCCATCAAGGGGCGCTTGCTGGCATCTCGATCACCACCACAACCCAAGACACACCAGAGTTGCGAGCCCAAAGCGTCCGCCAGCGGTTTCAGTGCCAGCAAGGTTTGTGTCACAGCATCGGGGGTGTGCGCATAGTCCACCACCGTCAGAGGCAATTCAAGCCCCTCTACGCCAGCGACTTTTTCCATGCGGCCCGGCACTGCTTTGAGTTGCGCACAAATTTGAACGATTTGTACCAAGTCGTATTTCAAGGCGCGCAAGGCAGCGATCACCCCAAGCATGTTGTCAACGTTGTAATCCCCCATCAATGAAGTTTGAAGGTGAACACTTTCCGAGCCCTCGATCACTTCGAAGGCCAAACCCGTTAAGTTCCTTGTCAAATGACGTGCTTGCAATCGAGCAGCTTGTCCTTGGCTAGAGCAAGTCCAAAGGTCCAAGGCTTGAGCGCTGGTATCTGTCAAAGCTCTCTGCGACAGATCAGCTGCCAACTTGGCACCTTGCACATCATCGACGTTGATGACCGCTATCTCAAGTTTGGGCCACGCAAAGAGTGCCTGCTTGGCTTGCCAGTAAGCCGCCATTGAACCGTGGTAGTCCAAATGATCTTGCGTGAAATTGGTCAACATGGCCAATTGAATGTGCGTGCCAGCCAAGCGCTGCTCGGCAAGCCCGATGGAGCTGGCTTCAATGGCACAGTGAGAGATACCTGCAGCTACAAATTTTCTAAATTGCGCTTGCAATAAAACAGGGTCTGGCGTGGTCATGCCCGTCGGCATTAAATGGGGTGGCTGACCCACGCCCAGCGTACCCACAATGGCACAACGGGGCGCTAATGCCTCACCCTCAACGCTGAGCTTCATGGCATTGAGTGCCTGAGCCAACCACCAAGTCGCAGACGTTTTGCCATTCGTGCCTGTGACCGCCAACACCTTCAGTGCTTGGCTGGGTTGCTCGTAGTAAGCATCTGCAATCCAGCCTGTATCTGCTTTCAAACCTGTATAGGCCGCCACTTGAGTGGGCACTTTGTTTGCCGCGGCTTGCCAGGCCGATTGCCATTGCGAGCAGTCTTCTGCCTCTACCAAACAAGCTGCAGCACCTTGCTCAAATGCCGATGCGACATAAGTACGACCATCGGTGGCCATGCCTGGCCAAGCAATGAAGCCATCGCCTTTTTGAATGGCGCGACTGTCGGTGCACAAAACGCCTGTGACGTGTTGGCGCAACCATTCTGCGGCTTGAGTTGGGCTGTGCAGGGTTTGCATCAGAACGACTCCTCCACAGCGTTGGCCACAATTTGTGGCTTGACACTCATATCGGGTTGCACACCCATCAAGCGCAAACTTTGCTGTACGGTTTGACTGAAAACGGGCGCGGCCACATCACCGCCGTAATAACGGCCGTTAGAAGGTTCATCAATCATGACGGCCACCACAATGCGTGGTTTTTCAATGGGTGCCATACCCACAAACACGCCGCGGTATTTTTTGCCAGCGTAGCCCTTGCCCTCTTGCTTGTGAGCCGTGCCAGTTTTGCCGCCCACCGAATAACCCATGGTTTGCGCTTTTTGAGCTGTACCGCCAGGGCCCGCTGCCAAGTTCAGCATGTGGCGAACGGCCTGTGCGTTTTCTGGACTGATTACAGGCACGCCCGCTGGAATTTGACCGTTCTTAATCAGCGTGGCTGGCAGCGATTTACCATCACTGGCAAAAATGGTGTAAGCCCGTGCCATTTGAAACAAACTGGTCGAGACACCATAGCCATAACTCATGGTGGCTTGCTCAATAGGACGCCAAGTTTTGGCGGCCCGCAAGCGACCACTGACCACACCTGGAAATGGCAATTGTGGTTTCTGGCCTAAACCCACCGCTGTGAACATTTCCCACATTTCACGGGGCTGCAATTGCATGGCAATTTTCACCGTCCCCACGTTGCTCGATTTTTGAATCACCTCATTGACAGTGAGTGCGCCGTGAGGGTGCGAATCGGTGATCGTGGAACCCGTGATGTTGATGCTGCCAGGCGCAGTTTGAATGATGGTTTCGGGCTTGATGATGCCTTTTTCCAATGCGACTGCAATGGCAAAAGGCTTCATTGTGGAACCAGGCTCAAAACTGTCGGTGAGTGCGCGATTGCGCAATTGCTCGCCACTCAAATTGACACGCTTGTCGGGTGAGTAGCTAGGGTAGTTGGCTAGCGCCAAGACTTCACCCGTTTGCGCATCTAGCACCACCACACTGCCTGCCTTGGCTTTGTTTTCTAAAACCGCTTCACGCAGTTTTTGGTAGGCAAAGAACTGCACCTTGCTGTCAATGCTCAATTGCAAATCTTCGCCATCGACCGGCGGCGTCATTTGCCCCACATCTTCCACCACACGACCCAAGCGATCTTTGATGACGCGTCTTGCACCAGGTTTGCCAGAGAGTTGGTCTTGAAAAATCAACTCAATGCCTTCTTGACCTTTGTCCTCGACATTGGTGAATCCGACAATGTGCGCCGCCGATTCACCCTCAGGATAAAGACGTTTGTATTCTTTGATGGTGTAGATGCCCTTGATGTTCAAAGCCAAAACTTGCTTCACCACAGGCTCGTCCATTTGCCGGCGCAGCCACACAAAAGTTTTGTCTTCGTTCTCTAATTTCTTCGCCAACTCTGTGGGCGACATTTCAAGCAACTTGCTCAACTGACGCAAGCCTTCAGGCGATCTGTCAATCTCTTCTGGATTGGCCCACACACTGGGTGCAGGCACACTGGAAGCCAAGATCAAACCATTGCGGTCCAAAATGCGGCCGCGATTGGCAGGCAAGGTCAGGGTTCTGGCAAAGCGTACTTCGCCTTGGCGTTTGTAAAAGGCGTTTTCAAAGACCTGAACATACGAAGCTCGAACAGCTAAGCCCACAAAGGCCAAGGCCATGGCAGCCACAATGAGTTTGCTGCGCCAAACTGGCGTTTTGCTGGCCAACAAAGGGCTAGAGGACAACTGAACACTGCGGCTCATGGCTTGGCCTCAGTTGATTTTTCAGGCTTTTGAGCGGCCACCTTTTGTGAGCTTGTTTGCAAATCAGTCGGCTGTTTCACATACTGGGTAATGCCCGGTGTGACCAAACGCATTTGCAATTGTTGCTTGGCAATTTGCTCAATGCGCAGTGGCGATGCTTGCGAACGACGCTCCACTTGCAAACGCTCGTGCTCTAACTCAAGACGCGTCGCCTCTTTCATGGCGGCTTCCAAAATCATGAACGAGCGACGTGCTTCGTAATGACTGTGGACCAAAAACATGGCCGACAAAATGATGGCGATGACCAAGAACAAATTCATGCGCGTCATGCCATCACCGCCGTTCTTTCAGCCACGCGCATGATGGCGCTGCGTGAACGCGGATTGCCAGCTACCTCGGCATCACTGGGCCGAATTCGCTCCAAAGACTTCAGCTTCATGGGCTGCGGCACTGCGAAAGGGGCGCGGCGGTCATAGACCTCTTTGGAATGCTTCGCAATGAATTGCTTCACGATACGATCTTCCAACGAGTGAAAACTGATGACCACCAAACGGCCCCCAGGCTGTAACACTTCAAGGCTGGCTTCTAACGCTTGTTCAAGCTCCTCAAGCTCGGCGTTGATGAAAATCCGAAGAGCCTGAAATGTCCGCGTTGCAGGGTCCTTGCCCGGCTCGCGGGTTTTGACCGTACTAGCCACGATCCCGGCCAAATCGGCGGTGGATGAAATTGGGCCCCGCTCTTGTCGGCGAGCCACAATCGCCTTTGCAATCGGAAAAGCAAACCGTTCTTCGCCATAGTCACGTACCACCTCCGTGATCTGATCCACACTGGCAGAGGCCAGCCACTCGGCCACACTCTGACCGCGCGTGGTGTCCATGCGCATGTCCAAGGGGCCATCGAAACGAAAAGAAAAACCCCTCTCGGGGTTGTCAATTTGGGGGGAGCTGATTCCCAGGTCCATCAACACACCTGCAATGCTGCCAGCGGGCAACTCACCCAGATGCCTAAAGCCTTCGTGACGAATTGAAAAACGCGCATCCTTGATTTGCGCCGCCTCTGCGATGGCCTCGACATCTTTGTCAAATGCAATGAGTTGCGCACCCTCTGGCAAGCGCGACAAAATCAAACGTGAATGACCGCCTCGGCCAAAGGTGGCATCGACATAGATATTTTTTTGGGCGCCTTCGCATGCACTGCCTAACAATGCATCGACTGCTTCAGTGAGCAAGACGGTGGTGTGTTGCCAATGGGTCGTCACACAGGCCTCAGAACGAAAAGTCCTTGAAGACATCGGGCATGTCGCCCTGCATGGCTTTGGCTTCTTGTGTGTCGTAGGCGGTTTTGTCCCACAGCTCAAAGTGGTTGCCCATGCCCAGCAAGATGGTGTCTTTGGCAATGCCCGCTGCTGCGCGCAACTCAGGCGAGATCAAGACGCGGCCCGTGCCGTCCATGTCCACGTCCATGGCATTGCCCAAGAAAATTCGCTTCCACCACTGAGCTTCCATGGGCAACTGTGCAATGCGCTCACGGAAACGCTCCCACTCTGTGCGGGGGAACATCATTAAGCAGCCATGGGGGTGTTTGGTGATGGTGAGTTGGCCACCCGCGGTGGCACTCAAAACCTCGCGGTGACGCGTTGGCACCGACAGGCGACCCTTAGCGTCCAAACTCAACGAAGATGCACCTTGAAACACTTGATTCTCAATTCCTGATGACGAAATAAGCAATTCGGGAGCTTTTCCCACTTAATTGCACTTTTTTGCACTGTATCAGGTATTCACGCACCCACAAGGGGGTTTTTAAGTTTTTTTCAATGAAATCAAGGGCTTAGGGGATACTTTGCAAGAGAATCTAATTGGAAAAATCCTTGAAAATTAGGTACTTAGAACTTGGTCTGCAAGTAACTTCTGAGGCATTTGATGAATCAAAAAATAATTCAAAATTTTTCAAAAAATTTAAACAACGAAGCAATTGTTGTTTGCATGCGAAAAAAAGGCTCCTGATGGAGCCTTTTCTGAGTCGTCAGAGACCTCAATTCAATCCCCAAACATTTTTTGTTTGAGTTCGCGTCGTTGCTGCGCTTCCAATGACAAATTGGCAGTTGGACGCGCCAACAAACGGCCCACACCAATGGGTTCACCCGTTTCGTCGCAATAACCATAATCGCCTGAATCAATGCGCTGAATGGATTGCTCAATTTTCTTGAGCAACTTGCGCTCACGGTCACGCGTACGAAGTTCAAGAGCGTGCTCTTCTTCAATGGTGGCGCGGTCTGCGGGGTCGGGCACCACCACAGTGTCTTCGCGCAAATGCTCGGTGGTTTCACCCGCATTGGCCAAGATACCTTGTTTGAGGGTCACCAATTTGATTCTGAAAAATGCCATTTGGGCATCGTTCATGTAGTCCTTGTCGGACATGGCCATGATTTCAGCATCGCTCAGTTGATCGGGTTTTTTAGTTTTCCAATTGTTGGCCAACTTGGCATCTTTTTTAACGGCCACGAAGGGCGGGGGTGTCAGAGCTTGTGTGGGCATGTTTTGTAAGTAACTGGCTTTTGCAGCCGTAGAAGCCACCGATTGAGCCATCGATGGCACAGTAATTTGAGCGAGACGGGCAGACGGCCGCACAGCACGCGCGGGCACGTCACCAGAAATCACAGGCGCCACCACCACCGAGGGTGCAACTGGGGCTGATTTTTCGGCTTTGGCAGGCTTGGCGACTTTCTCCGCCTTCACAGGTGCTGCTGGTTTTGCAATCGATTTAACGGGTGTTTTAGGGCTTGGCTTGGCTGCGAGTTTGGCCGTGGCTTTTGGGGCTGCTTTTGGGGCTGCTTTGGGGGCTGCTTTTGCTGCCACTTTGACCGCAACTTTGGCTGCAACTTTGGCTGCAACTTTCACGGGCGCTTTGGCAACTGGCTTTGGCGCAGATTTGGCAACGGGCTTGGCAGCTGGCTTTGCCTTTGACATCGGCTTCGCAGGTGCTTTGCTGACGGGTTTAATGACAGGTTTGGAGGCCGCTTTGGCAACAGGTTTGGTTGCAGGTTTAGAGGCCGGCTTGGGCGCTGCTTTTTTCTCAACAGGTTTAGCTTTGACAACGGCTTTCGTGACAGTAGTTTTGACCGCTTTGGCAGGCGCTGGTTTTCCCTGCTTCTTGACAGGTGCGGCCGGTTTGGCTTTGGCTGCGGTTTTCACTTTAGCTGGCGTACTGGTTTTTTTCACTGCGGTTTTTGAGCTCGTTTTAAGGGGCTTTTTCACGTCCTGTCTCCTAGCCGTGGCGGCTTACGCATCCTTTAGGGACACCAGCCATTTGCAAATGAATTGTGGTCATCGGCTCATTTGCGTCAAAACCCATTTTTTCGACCTTCTGGGCGCATCGGGGCTTCAATTAAGGGACCCCGTCAGGGCGCAGATTGTAGCGACTGAACAGCCTTAAAACGCTTTCTGGAAAACTAAACCAAACATTGCTCCAAACCTTGCAACAAAATGTCTTTGGGCAAGTCGATGCCAATGAACACCATTTTGCTAACTTTGACCTCATTTTCAGCCCAAACAGGACCCAAATCACTTCCCATCAGCTGATGGACGCCCTGGAAAATGACTTTTCTTTCGGTGCCATTCATGTTCAACACGCCTTTGTAACGAAGCATGCGAGGCCCATACACATTCACAATGGCTCCCAAAAAGTCCTCCAACTTGGCCGGATCGAAGGGCTTTTCTGATTTGAATACAAAACTCTTCACATCATCGTCAAAGTGATGGTGATGACCATGCCCCTCGCCTTGGTGCGAAGGGTGATCGCAATTCTCGCCATGCGCGTGATCATGGTGATCGTGCGCCTTCTCATGCCCATGATCATGCGCGTGGTCATGATCGTCATGGCCGCAATGCTCATCGTGCACATGCGGCGCCTCTTCTTTCAAAAAGTCTGGGTCAATGTCCAACTTGGCATTCAAATTAAAGCCCCGCAAATCAAACACCTCGGCCAAAGACACCTCGCCAAAGTGCACCACCTTTTGCGGTGCCCGGGGATTCATGTGCGTCAAACGGTGCTGCAAAGCTTCCAACTCAGGCTTTGACACCAAATCGGCCTTGCTGATGAAAATCTGATCCGCAAAACCCACTTGCCTGCGCGCTTCTTGTCGATCATTGAGCTGCTGAGCCGCATGTTTGGCATCCACCAGCGTCAAAATCGAATCAAGCAAAAAGCTCTCGGCAATTTCATCGTCCATGAAAAACGTTTGCGCCACAGGCCCCGGATCGGCCAAGCCAGTGGTCTCAATCACCACTCGGTCAAAGTTGAGTTCACCCTTGCGCTTTTGCTCGGCCAAAGATTGAAGCGTGGTCCGCAAATCTTCCCGAATGGTGCAGCAAATACAGCCATTGCTCATCTGAATAATTTGCTCATTGGTGTCCGACACCAAAATGTCGCTGTCAATGTTCTCCTCACCAAACTCATTCTCAATAATGGCAATCTTCTGACCATGCGCCTCCGTCAGCACACGCTTAAGCAAGGTGGTTTTACCGGAACCCAAAAACCCAGTCAGGATGGTTGCAGGAATCAAAGCCATGGAAATACTCCAAAAGAGAGAACACAGTCGTCAAGAGAGGAGTGAAGTGTACCCACCCCAGAAAAAATCATTCTGGGTAAGGATGACTTGTGCGGGTAACGATTTTGGTACCCCACCACGAACCTCTTCTCCAATCACTTCCCAGGGTGAGGATGTATTGGGCAGGCAACGATTTCTGGTACTCCAGTATGAGGCGCCTGCCCAATGCATCCTCGCCCTGCGAGCAAAAAAGAGCTCAAAGCTTTCGAACCACCACCAACCCCTTCAAATATTCCCCTTCCGGAAAATAAACAGTCATTGGATGATCAGGCGCCCCTTGTAACCTCTCACTGATATACCCATCCACCCCCGCATCCGTCCCCGCCGAAGCCACAATCTTGTGAAACAAATCAGCACTGATTCCACCCGAACAAGAGTAAGTAAACAACTCCCCACCCGGCGCCAACAACTTAAAAGCCAAGCGATTAATGTCCTTGTAAGCCCGCGCAGCTCGCTCAGCATGCGCCGCAGTAGGCGCAAACTTAGGCGGGTCCAACACAATGGCATCAAACTGCCGCCCCTGCTCAATGAATGCACGCAGTGAAGCATTCACATCGGCGTCCATGAAAGTCGTGCATGACACATCAAAGCCATTGAGCAACACATTGGCCTTCGCTTTCTCAAGCGCAGGCCCCGACGAATCAATCGACGTCACATGCGCAGCACCACCCGCCAACGCCGCCACCGTAAAGCCACCGGTATAGCAATAGCAATTGAGCACATTTTGAAACTTGCGAAACAGCGTGTGCTGGTAAAAACGGAAACGACTGTCGCGCTGATCCAAATAGAAACCCGTTTTATGGCCTTCTGCAATGTTGAGTGACAACAGCCACCCATGCTCCTGCAAACAAATCTCTGTGGGCCCCTCACCTCGCAGCCAGCCTGTGACTTCTGGCAAGCCTTCAAGAGCGCGAACATTGGCATCAGAGCGCTCGTAGAGTTTGCTAAGGCCTGTGGCTTGAAGCAAGGCATCGGCCATCACATCTTTAAAACGTTCAGTACCGCAAGACGTAAATTGCGCCACCAAAGTATCGCCATAACGGTCCACCACCAAGCCAGGTAAACCGTCAGACTCGCCATGCACCAAGCGCATGCCATTGCTTTGAATGTCAAACAAACTGCGTGCTTGAATTGATTTTTGAATGAGGCCTTGAATGAATGCGGCGTCAATGCGCTGCGCCTCTTTGAAACTCCAAACTCGCGCCCGAATACGCGAAGTGGGGCTGAACGCAGCCCACGCTAAAAACACACCATCGCTAGACTCAACACGCACAGTTTCACCAGCATAGGCACTGCCCTTGGCAATGGCCGATTCAAAAATCCAAGGATGTTGGCGGTGCAAAGAGCGTTCTTTGCCCGCTTTGAGTTGAATCGTTTTCATACCGCCATTGTCCCACTTGATTATTTGTTCTCTTTGCTGCCAACGCCCCTTTTGGCCCGCGGGTGTGCTGCATCGTAGGCTTTGGACAAATGCTGAAAATCAAGTCGTGTGTAAACCTGTGTGGTGCTGATGTTGGCGTGGCCTAACAACTCTTGAACAGCTCGCAAGTCGCTGCTTGACTGAAGCAGATGGCTGGCAAACGAATGCCTCAACATGTGCGGATGCACTGGCGTGGCCATGCCTGCCAACAAACTGCGCCGTTTGAGCCGTTGCCACACAGACTGCGCCGTTAAACGCGTGCCATGCCGCCCCGGAAAAAGCGCCAGCGCAGCGTCTGACAAGCCTGGCACCGATTGGGTCATCATGCCCACCACCTGACCGCGCATGGGCAACCAAAGCTCAAGCGCCTTCAAAGCAGCCTGCCCCAAAGGCACTGTTCTTCGTTTGCCGCCCTTGCCTTGCACCATCACTTCGGCGCTTTGCAAATCGATCCAGCCACGGCCTTTTTTGGCAGCTTCTGTGCTGGCCGCAACGTCTAAGCCCGTAAGCTCGGCCACACGCAAGCCACAACCGTAAAGCAGTTCCACCATGGCCACATCGCGCGCTTCTAGCCAAGGATCATCGGCTTCTTCAGAATGTTCGGCCAACTGCACTGCTTCGTCAACGCCCAAGGCTTTGGGCAACGGCTTTGAAACTTTGGGAGCACGCACACCCTCAACAGGATTGTGTGCAATGAGATTTTCGCGCGCCAGCCAATGGTAAAAACCGCGCCAGCCAGACAAGATCAAGGCAATGCCGCGACCCGAGCGGCCCGCACTGTGCATTTGCACCACCCACCTGCGCACATGCGTGGTTTGCACCTGCGCCAAATCGACGTTGGCAGCCAGCGCCAATTCAGCAAGTTTTTGCAGATCTAAGGCATACAGCGTCGAGGTTCTTTCGGCCAGGCGTTTTTCAAAACGCACATGGTCTAGGTAACGAGCGACGCGCTCGTCCATGCTTTGCCTTAGCCCTTTGAAGGCAGCAAGGCCGACAGCGCTGCACTGCAAAGCTCGGCCAAGTGCTCCAGAAAATCGGTGCCCATGCCGCTGTGAAAGCGCTGTGCATCGGGCGACGCCAACACCAACAAACCAAAAGGCGTCTGATCTTTTGACAAGCGCAAAGGCAACAAGGCCACAGAAGCCGCATGCGCTGGATCTTGCAACCATTGAACCGCTTCAATGCCAGTGGCTGCACCTACAAAAGGTGAGGCATAACTGCTTGCAGCTTCTTTGACTTCGGCAGTTACAGCTTGGGCATACGGCGCATCGTTAAACACATCGGCCACACCCCACAAACGCACCGCCACTTGAGGCACTTGAAAGCGCATTTCAATGTTTTTCAATGCAGAGGGTACTCTTTCAGAGGCGGGAGTTTGCAACAACTCACAAGCCCACTTTTGTAGCTTTTCAGTGATGATCATGTTCTCATTGCCATGGCGAATCATGTCCATGATGCGCATTTCAAGCGCGCGAATTTTGTCGCGCAGCATTTGCGCCTGACGCTCCTGCAAACTCACCGAACGGTGGTTGTCCGGACTTAGCAAATGAACCGACGACAACAACTGCGCATGACGCTGAAAAAAGTCAGGCGTATTGGCCAAGAAATCAGCGATGTCGTCTTCCGTAATGGGATTCATCGGATTGATGGAGGTAGGGGTCATGCCTGTCTTTCTAATCAAGGTAATTCGGGAACATCAATTTCGCCTTCAAACACCGAAGTGGCAGGCCCCGTCATCCATACGGGTTGAGACACATCGTTCAAAGCAGCGCCTTGCCATTCAATGCTGAGCACGCCGCCGTGCGTTTGGACATCGACTTTGGGGTTGAGCAAGCCCATGCGAATGCCAGCCACTACGGCCGCGCAAGCGCCAGTGCCGCAAGCCAAAGTTTCGCCTGCGCCGCGTTCAAACACGCGCAAACGGATGGCATCGCGGCTGAGCACTTGCATGAAACCCGCGTTGACGCGATTGGGAAAGGCCGTGTGGTTTTCAATCAATGGGCCGTGGGTGAGTACTGGCGCCGTGTCGATGTTGTCCACCACTTGAACGGCATGAGGATTGCCCATCGACACCACCGCCACATTGGCGATAGCAGGCACGCCTGTGCTGGCATCTTTGATGTTCAAAGGCAAACGCCACACTTCACAACCATTGACCAAGCTGTGTTGCAGCCCTGCCTGATTGAATGGCACCTTCGGTAAATCCAAGGTGGGTGCGCCCATGTTCACATTCACCCGACCGTCGGCATTCATCTGCAATTCAATTTCGCCTTGTTGCACCTTGACGCGAACGCGGTCTTGGGTGGTCAGGCCTTTGTCGCGCACGTATCGAACAAAACAACGTGCACCGTTTCCGCAATGCTCGACCTCGCCGCCGTCGGCATTGTGAATGATGTATTCAAAATCAAGGGAGGCGTTTGGCGCTGGCCGCACCGTCAGAATTTGATCAGCCCCCACGCCAAAGTGACGGTCTGCCAAGAAACGGTATTGGGCCCTCGACAAGTGATGGCGCTCGCGCGTTTCATCGAGCACCACAAAGTCGTTGCCAGCCCCTTGCATTTTTGTAAAGCGAATTCGCATGGCCGAATTATCCTCGGTTCAGGCCCAAGTTGGCGCAAGGCCTGATAATCGGAGCATGGTCAGACCTCAACAACTTTTGCATCCCCAGCGAGAACCCGTCCTGCCACGGCCCGCCGCCACAGTGCTGATGCTGCGCGACAGCCCTCAAGGCATTGAAGTGCTCATGACACGGCGCTCGCTGACAGCCAGTTTTGCACCTGGCGCTTATGTGTTTCCAGGCGGCGGCATTGACGCACTCGATACAGCGTCGCATGCGCATGCTTTGCGCCGCGCTACCCAAAGCGACCTGCACCTCACTCAAGCCATCGCTGCCATTCGCGAAAGCTTCGAAGAACTGGGCATCTTGCTGGCCTATCGGGCCGATCAAAGCATGGCCACCGCCCAAGACATCGCATTGCTCGACCGAAGCCAGCCCTTTGCAGCGCAATGTGCCGCTTTGGGTATGAAACTGGCTGCCGAAAAGGTTTATGTGCTGGCCCACTGGATCACCGACCGCGATTTGCCCAAGCGCTTTGATGTGCCCTTCTTGGTGGCCCGCATGCCTGAAGGTCAAACACCCGTGGCCGATGAGTCCGAGCAGTTCGAACCGGTGTGGGTGCGCCCTGACGACGCGCTCAAGCGGCACGAGGCCGGTGACTTTTTCATCGTCTTTCCCACCATTCGCACTTTGCAACGCCTCACACCTTTTGCCAATGTGCAAGCGGTGCTTGATGCCTGCGCCGTGAACGACGAGCCGCTCTGGACCAGTTGCCCGCGTGCGGGTTGGTTGGCCGGCAAAGAAGAGCGATACATGGAGCACGAGTCGCCCTATGGAGAATTGGCGCTCACCAGCCCCGATGGTCAACTCGTGCACCACCTAGATTGGCAATCCGAGCACCCCGTGGCACTGCTTAAAAACGTGCATCGCCTCACCGCACCCAACCCAGGCGTGATGACCGGCCCTGGCACCAATACCTACTGGGTAGGCGACCCTCACAGTGGCTATACCGTGATTGACCCGGGCCCTGCAGACCCAGATCACATAGACAGAATTTGGCGTGCCACCGGTGGTCAAATTCGCATGATTGTGTGCACCCACTCACACCCCGATCACTCACCTGGTGCCAAGCCTCTGCAGTCTCTTTGCAAAGGACAGGCCGGTGGCGTGCCTCCTATTTTGGGCTTGTCATCTGCCAGCACGGCCAACGCACAAAGCCAATTCAAACCCGATCGCGAGTTAGCACACGGCGAAATTTTGAAGGTCGGCGAGCACAGCTTGAAAGTTCTGCACACCCCAGGCCATGCGGCCAATCATTTATGTCTGGCACTTTTGGAAGATGGCTTGTTGTTCTCTGGCGATCATGTTTTGAACGGCAGCACCACAGTGGTCAATCCACCCGACGGCAACATGAACGATTACCTTGATTCATTGGACTTGTTGGCCCATGAATGCCAAGCTCACCCGCTTGAGTTCATCATGCCTGCGCACGGCTATGTCTTGGGATTTGCTGCACAAGCCATTGCCCAACTTAAAGCGCACCGTTTAAAGCGAGAAGCCAAAGTGATGGCTGCCATGCGCGCTTTGCCACATGGCACTTTAGAAGATTGGGTAGCGCATGCCTATGCCGACGTACCCGAACGCTTGTGGCCAGTGGCTGCGCGTTCCCTGCAAGCCCACGTGGACCGCATTCAGTCAATGCCGCCTGGCAACAACTGACATGCCATGGCACCCACAATGACCAACAAAGAAACCGAAGGCATTCGCTTGTCCAAGCGCGTGGCAGACATTTTGAAATGCTCACGCAGCGAAGCCGAGCAAGTGATCGTGGGCGGTTGGGTCAAAGTCAATGAGATGGTGGTGGACGAGCCCGCACACCGAGTCAGCCATGAAAACATCGAGATTCACAGCACTGCTCAACGCGGCAAAGTGCCCCTGCTCACTGTCATCTTGCACAAGACAGCCGGGCAAAGTTGCTTGTCCAAAAGCCATCACGACATCTGGAAAAACTTAACGCCCGAGCTTCGCTCTAAGCAAGACCGCTCTGGCATCAGCCTAACGCCGCGACTTCAAAAACTCTTGAAATGCGCGGCCGCTTTGGAAGATGCGGCGTCTGGATTGGTCGTCCTGTCTGAAGACCCCAGCATGCTGCGAAAACTTCAAGACGAACGCACCCCCTGTGAACACGAAATGCTGGCGGAAGTGCAAGGTTCGGTCAGCCCCGACCAACTGCGCGACATGTGCCCCACCGGCCTTAAAACCAGCATCAGCAGCGAAAATCCTGAAAAAACGGGTTTGCGCATGGCTTTTAAGGGGTACCAGCCGGGGTATGCCGCGGGTGTCATTGAAAATACAGGCCTGCGACTGATGGGGCTTAAAAGGGTGCGAATGGGCCGGGTTTTGATGGCGCCCTTGGCGCCTGGCCAATGGCGCGCCCTCATGCCCTATGAAAGATTTTAAAAAAATGATGACTTTTGGCGCATTTTTGCCACAATATTGACAAATAAGCCCTTGAAATTCATCGGGTCATCCTCAATTGTGCTTGTAAGTTTGAGAAAATGTCTCAAAGATTGATTCTCCGCCTGCGCTGAAAGGAAACCACCATGCGTTTGAGCACCAAAAGTCGTTTTGCCGTCACGGCCATGATCGATGTCGCGTTGCGCGAAGATCGAGGCCCTGTTTCGCTCTCGGCCATCAGCGAGCGTCACCAAATTTCACTCTCCTATTTGGAGCAACTGTTCAGCAAACTGCGTCAACACCAATTGGTTGAAAGCACACGCGGACCTGGTGGCGGTTATTCTTTGGCCCGCAGTGCCGAAAAAATCACCATGGCCGACATTGTGAGCGCTGTTGACTTTTCAGCCGAATCAGAAGAAGCCGCCAATACCGACGGCAGCACCTGGATGAGCAGTGAGTTGTGGGCCAGCCTGAACGAGAAAATGTTGTCCCATCTGCAATCTATCAGCTTGCGTCAGTTGGTGTCTGAGCAACGCGCCAAAGGCGTGACCGTTGAGCCAGCACCTTCTGTGGTCAAGCGCGGCGTGTTTGCCAAGCCCAAAAGCCAGCCCGTCAAAATGAACGTGCCCAACTCGGTGTTTGCATTGGCTGCCAGTTTGGTACCCACACGATAAGTCAACACGCTAACAAGCATTCAGCCTCACAAACAAAACGCGCTCTAGGGCGCGTTTTTTCATGGCTTGCTGCAAAGACATAAAAAAGTGTGAAGCCTGCCGATAAGCCGGATTCTGTGCATTGAGGTTGCCCTCAATGTGACCGCCATTACTCTGGGCCGAGGGTTGCCCACTCGGCTCGATGCTACCTACCCGCACACTCTCCGGAACCAGATCAACGTGTGCCTATTTGGTATTGCTGCGCGTAGAGATTGCCCGTTTCACCCGAACTCAATCGGCTCGTCTCTGTTGCTCTAATCCTCACCTTGGTGCCTTGCGGCCTTTCGGTGGAGAGGTGTTACCTCCTACGCTGTCCTGTGCAGTCCGGACGTTCCTCCAGTGCGGCCTTTCGGCCCATTGCCTAAGCAATGGCTTTGCAGCTTGCACCAGCGACGGTCTGGCAGGCTTCACACCGACATTATCCACTGATGACTGCAAATGCCTCACAGTCCGCGCGATAATGCTTGTGTCTGCTTGATAACTACAAGCCCAACCACCGATTGAAATGATTCGAATTTCAGAACTGAAACTGCCCCTGACCGCCTTGCCGGTCGAGGTTCGACGCGCAGCCGATGCACCGTCTGAAACAGACGAAGATCGCATTCCAGCGCCTCATCCCGAAGACGCTCTTCGCACATTGGCTTCGCAAGCCTTAGGCATTGACCCACAGGCCATCGATCAACTGCATGTTTTCAAGCGCAGCTTTGATGCACGCAAAGTCGATTTGTTGGCGGTCTTCATTGTGGATGTGACTTTGAAAAACGCGAAAGCTGAAGCACCGCTGCTCGCTCAGTTTCCAAAGCATCCTCACATTCAAGCCACGCCCAACATGACCTGGCATGCGCCATGTCATGCCCCCGCTCACTTTGGTCAGCAAGAAGGCAAGCGGCCTGTGGTGGTGGGCTTTGGCCCCTGCGGTATTTTTGCAGCCTTGAGCTTGGCGCAAATGGGCTTCAAGCCCATCGTGATAGAGCGCGGCAGCCCTGTGCGCCAGCGCACCAAAGACACCTGGGGTTTGTGGCGCAAGCAAACCCTCAACCCCGAAAGCAATGTGCAATTTGGCGAAGGCGGTGCGGGCACTTTTTCAGATGGCAAACTCTACAGCCAAATCAAAGACCCACGTCACTTAGGCCGCAAGGTCATGAACGAGTTTGTGCAAGCCGGCGCACCCAGCGATATTTTGTTTGCGGCGCACCCTCACATTGGTACTTTCAAATTGGTGAAGGTGGTAGAAAACTTGCGCGAACAAATCATTTCACTGGGCGGTGAAGTTCGTTTTGAACAACGCGTGGTCGACATCGACATTCAAAGTACACCCTCAGGCCGGCAAGTGACTGGCCTGCACATAGAAGATCGCAACACAGGCGCGCGAACGCATCTGGCTACGCAACATGTGGTGCTCGCTTTGGGTCACAGCGCCCGCGACACCTTCACCCTGCTGTACGAGCGCGGTGTGTACATGGAAGCCAAAGCATTCTCAGTGGGCGTGCGCATTGAACATCCTCAAAGCGTGATTGATGCGGCACGTTGGGGCCGCCATGCAGGCCACCCCTTGCTGGGTGCGGCCGATTACAAACTGGTACACCACGCGCAAAACGGCCGCGCTGTTTACAGCTTTTGCATGTGCCCCGGCGGCACTGTGGTGGCAGCCACCAGCGAAGCCGGACGTGTGGTCACAAATGGCATGAGCCAATACTCACGCAACGAACGCAATGCCAACGCGGGCATGGTGGTGGCCATTGAGCCTGCCGATTACCCCTTAGACACGGCCTCATGGCAAGCTGCATTTGGTGAGCAAGATGGTTTGAAATGGGCCACGCAAGCCAATGTCATGTCAAAGCAAATGCCCAAGCAGTACCACCCTTTGTCGGGCATTGTGTTGCAACGTCAACTGGAATCTAAAGCCTTTGTAGCGGGCGGCGAAAACTATACGGCACCAGGTCAGTTGGTCGGTGATTTTTTAGCGGCGCGCGCTTCCAAAGAATTTGGCAATGTGGTGCCCTCTTACAAACCAGGTGTGAGTTTGGGTGACTTGTCACAAGTCTTACCCACATATGCCATTGAAGCCATGCGCGAAGCACTGCCCGTATTTGGTCGCAAGATCAAGGGCTACGACATGAAAGATGCGTTACTCACGGGCGTAGAAACACGCACGTCGTCACCACTCAAAATGACACGCGGTGAGAACTTTCAGAGTTTAAATACGCAAGGACTGTACCCCGCAGGGGAAGGCGCAAGCTATGCCGGCGGCATTTTGTCGGCGGGTGTAGATGGCATCAGGGTGGCTGAGGCCTTGGCGCAATCGCTGTGCAACCCGACCATGCGCCCATCCGTTTAAAAAGTGATTTTGGTGCCAAGGCTGAACATGGCCTTGCCGCCCACACGACCGAAAGTGCCATCGACCTGAAAACCAGGCATGACATCGGTGCGTGCACCGATACCCACCATGGGTTTGGCAGCGCGCTGAGCAATTGATTCAATGTGCCCTGTCCATGCGCCGAAAGACTGCTCCCAAGCCACGCCAAGACTAGGTGTGTCACGACCTACTGCATCGCGGCTGCTGACCACGCTGGCGTGCAGTGCGCCAACACCCATGTCACAGCTTGAGTTGGCGGATACAAAAGATTTTTGGCCATCGCCCTTTTGCCACTGGGTTGCACCCACCACCCACGCAAAGTGACAGCTGTTGTCTTTTGGTGAAGTGACCTGCATCTTGGCTTGAAGGGTTTGACTGTGTGCGCCGCCTGAAAAGGTTCTGACATCTTGCGCAATCAAATCCAAACCTGGCAAAGGAGAGAAGGTAGGTGCAATGGTGAACGAGCGCGAACCATCGGCGGCACGCGACCAAAATGTTTCAACGTGCGCGACACCTGTGTCGTTCACGTTGGCGTCGTCCACACTCAAAGGTCGGCCAGCTTGGGCAGATACGCTTAATAAAGAGATCGCTAAAAGGGTAATGATTTTTTTCATGTCAATCGTTCACTTTAAATTTCAAAAACAATATCAAACAAATAATACAGGAATCATAGAGACCACCAACAACAAGGCCATTGTCCAATTGAAAATTCGCCGTACCGTATCGTGTTGCAAATAGTACTCAAGCTTAGCGCCCAGCCACACCCACAAACCCACACTTGGAAAGTTGATGGCACTGAACATCATGCAGGTGAGCACCACAAAAGTGATTGACGCGTCGGTGGGCATGTAGTTGCTGAAATAACCAATCGACATGATCCAAGCTTTAGGGTTCACCCACTGAAAAGCCGCAGCCCCAAAAAAACTAATGGGCTTCGTCGCTTCTGCGCCATTGCGCTCTGGTGCACCACTGCGTGCTACGCCCCAGGCCAAATAAACAAGATAAGCGAAACCCACCACCTTCATCACTTGGTACACAAAAGGGTAAGCCTTCAACAAACTTTCCAAGCCTGCGCCCACCAACAGCAACATGACAAAGTGGCCCAGCGAAACACCCAACCAATGCGGCACGGTACGCTTCACACCGAAGTTCACACCCGAAGCCAACAGCATCATGTTGTTAGGACCCGGCGTGACCGAGGTCACAAAAGCAAACATGGCCATGGCGGCCACCAGTTCTCCATTGAAGTTCATGCGTGCTTGCCCTTGGGCCACTGGGTGTGAAACTTGCCAGGCTTGTCCAAGCGCTGATAAGTATGTGCGCCAAAGTAATCTCGCTGAGCCTGCAACAAGTTGGCTGGCAGGCGCTCTGTTCTATAGGCATCGTAATAACTCAAGGCGCTCATCAAAGCAGGCACGGCCACGCCGCTTAAGGCAGCCATGGCCACCACCTCGCGCAGGTCTTGCTGGCACTTGGCCATGAGGCGTGCAAAGTGCTCATCGATTAGCAAGTTGGTGAGATCGTGTTGGTTGGCAAAAGCGCGGCGAATGTCTTCCAGCAAACGGGCGCGAATGATGCAGCCTGAGCGCCATACCGAAGCCACTTTGTCCATGGGCAATTGCCAATCGTGTTCTTGGTCGCCGGCCTTGATCAAGGCAAAGCCTTGTGCATAAGCACAAATTTTGGCAGCCAGCAAAGCGCCTTGAATTTTAGGCAAGACCTCGGCCAAGTTTTGAGTTGCTTGCGGCTGAGGCCCTTTTAACAACTTGGAGGCCAACACCCGTTCCGCTTGCATGGCACTCATGGTGCGCGCAAACACCGCATCGGCGATGGTGGGCGCACTGACACCCATGTCCAAGGCAATCTGGCTGGTCCATTTACCCGTCCCTTTTTGCTCGGCTGTGTCCAAAATCATTTCAACCAAGGCATTGCCTGTTTCAGGATCCTTGTGCGCCAAAATGTCGGCGGTGATGTCAATCAAATAGCTGCTAAGTTCACCCTGACCCCATTCGCGAAACACCGCACTCATTTGCATGGGGGCCATGCCCAAACTTTTCATGAGCGCATAGGCTTCGCAAATCATTTGCATGTCGGCGTATTCAATGCCGTTGTGCACCATCTTCACGAAGTGCCCAGAACCGCCTGGCCCCATCCATTCGCAACAGGCTTGGCCATCGTCGGCTTTGGCAGCGATGGCTTGCAAAAACGGACGCACCAAAGGCCACGCTTCTGGCGAGCCGCCAGGCATTAAAGCGGGGCCGTGCAAAGCACCTTCTTCACCGCCGCTTACGCCAGAGCCGACGAACAAGATACCAGTACCGTCTAGTGAGTCGATGCGCCTTTGGGTATCGCGGTACAGCGTGTTGCCGCCGTCTATCACCACGTCTCCAGCTGATAACAAAGTTCGCAATTCATTCAACACAGCATCTACGGGGGCTCCAGCGGGCACCATCAGCCAGACACGGCGGGGCAATTGCAAATTGGCCACCAACTCCGCTAATGAATTGGCAGCGCAGGCCTTCAAGCCTTCTGTGCGTTTGGCAAAGCTGGCGCATTTATTGGCATCTAAGTCAAAGCCAGTGACGCTGAAACCGTTGCGCTCTAAGTTGAGTGCTAAGTTTTCGCCCATGACGCCTAAGCCAACTAAACCAATGTGTGTGTGTTTCATTTCTTGCTTGAATGATTTTTTAAGGTAAGTGGAGTGTGAAGTATCAATTATTTCAGGCAACAGGCGCAAACATCTGCTGCAAAGTAATCAAAGTACGTTTGAGTGTAGCCCCGTGAACAGCCCCCTCACGCTTGACCAAACGTGTTTTGTCCAAGGTTCGAATTTGGTCTAACAAAATGAGGCCCGACTTCCCCTTGAAAGTAATCGGAATTCGAAAAGCAGCAGAACGTGATCCCGTGGTCATGGGCGCCACAATGACTGTTCGCAAGTGGTTCAACATTTCTGGTGGCGAGATCAAAACACAAGGCCTGGTCTTTTGAATTTCACTGCCCACCGTGGGGTCGAGTTGAACCAACCAAATTTCGCCAGTCGCAAGTTCGGCAGGTGTTACCACTTCAAGTCCTTGTCATCGGCATTGCCAAATTCTGGCCAAACCAGAGAGTCGTCTTTTTCCATGGCAATGCGCTGACTGTCCATGGCCCAGCCCTCTCGGGGGTTGGTTTTAACAGGTCGGATTTCAATCACGCCGTTATTGACGCGAAGCTCGGCCACATCTTGCAAACCCGTTTGCTCGAGGATGGGCTTGGGAATGAGGATGCCCTTTGAGTTGCCTAAGGATCGAATGTTGACTTGCATGTTAGCTTCCAGTAATGTTACTACAATGTTATCACTCATCTAGCAGGGTGCCAAGCTACTGATTCAAAGTTTTTCTTTCTTTGGGTTTCATAGGAGAAGATTGGCGTTTTGGAAAGAGGCTTGAGCTGATTGGCATAGGCGTCAAACAATTGGGGTCAGAGCACAATTAATTGTGCTTCGCAAATTAATCATGATCTGACCCCAATTGTTCAAATCGTCAGCTGCCTATGCCAATCAACTCAAGCCTTTGTGTTCGGAAGATGTCCGGCGCAAAATGTCTTCAACACCACGAAGTTGGTGAGATGGCTTGAGGGGGCTGACGATTTGTGGTACTCCACCATGAGGAAGCCCCCTCAAGCCATCTCACCAACGTCCATCCGGAGAAAAGTCCCAGCATACCAAGATCACTCAACAGTCACACTCTTAGCCAAGTTACGAGGCTTATCCACATCAGTCCCCCGAGCACAGGCCGTGTGATACGCCAACAACTGTAACGGCACCACATGCAGAATAGGAGACAACACACCATAATTCTCTGGCATCCGAATCACATTCACACCCTCGCTGCTCTCAATCTTGGTATCGCCATCGGCCAACACATAAAGCACTCCTCCACGCGCACGAACTTCCTGCATGTTGCTCTTGAGTTTCTCCAGCAACGCATCGTTAGGCGCAACAGTCACAACCGGCATCTCGCTGGTTACCAAAGCAAGAGGTCCATGTTTAAGTTCCCCCGCTGCATACGCTTCTGCATGAATGTACGTAATCTCTTTCAACTTCAAAGCACCTTCCAAAGCAATTGGATAGTGCGTTCCGCGCCCTAAGAACAGTGCGTTTTCTTTGGACGCAAACTCTTGCGCCCAACTGATAATTTGCGGCTCAAGTGCCAACACAGCTTGCAGCGCTGCGGGCAAATGTCGCATGGCTTTTAAATGCAGGGACTCGTCTGCTTCGCTTAAACGTCCCTTGCTCTGCGCCAATGCCAAAGTTAGCAAAAACAAACCCGCCAATTGCGTGGTGAAAGCCTTGGTTGAAGCCACACCAATTTCAGCGCCAGCGCGTGTGACATAAGCCAATTTGCATTCGCGCACCATGGCAGAAGTGGCTACGTTACAGATGGTCAGCGTGTGCTGCATACCAAGGCTTTGTGCGTGCCTTAAGGCTGCCAAAGTGTCTGCCGTTTCGCCCGACTGTGTGATGGTGACCACCAAAGTTTGGGGGTCAGGCACTGAATCTCGGTAACGGTACTCGCTGGCAATTTCTACTTGGCATGGAATTTTGGCTACAGAT
>Ga0209597_1000125_pt1 | contig 48387 bp, 38 predicted proteins | sample M_140625_MF_Meta_FD_187316 | JGI IMG/M metagenome (GOLD analysis project Ga0209597, IMG submission 187316) | Freshwater microbial communities from Lake Montjoie, Canada to study carbon cycling - M_140625_MF_MetaG (SPAdes) (version 2) | ecosystem: Environmental > Aquatic > Freshwater > Lake... | reverse complement strand
TCCAGTATACCCTCCAGTATACCCTCCAGTATACCCTCCAGTATACCCTCCAGTATACCCTCCAGTATACCCTCCAGTATACCCTCCAGTATACCCTCCTTGACTTACATATTCGTCCATCACATCGGACAGATTGCCTATAGCATCATTAGATCTCGTATGTGTCTTTCGTTCCTTTTGATATTTTCTTATCTCTTCTATATCATTCTCATTAATATGTGTATGATCTCCCGTATCTAAATATCTTGCTTTTATAATATCTTCATTAATGCGATCTACCTCTCTGCTTTTTATATCAACACTATCTTCTTTAGCAGTAACAGTTGTTGTAGATTTTACCGGTGATTTTACCGGTGTTGTCTTTTTTTCTATCTCTTCTGCTACACCAATTGCTGTTTTTATAGCGTTATAGGTATCATTCGTTTCTATCTCTTCTGCTACGTCAATTGCTGTTTTTATAGCATTTTTATTATCATCAATTTCTATCTCTTCTGCTATACCAATTGCTGTATGTATAGCGTTATCGGTATCATTCGTTTCTATCTCTTCTGCTACATCAATTGCTGTTTTTATAGCATTTTCAATTTCATTCGTTTCTATATCTTCTGCTATACTAATTGCTGTTTTTATAGCGTTTTTATTATCATCAATTTCTATCTCTTCTGCTATACCAATTGCTGTATGTATAGCATTTACAATTTCATTCGTTTCTATCTCTTCTGCTACACCAATTGCTGTTTTTATAGCATTTTTACTTTCATCAATTTCTATCTCTTCTGCTATACCAATTGCTGTATGTATAGCGTTATCGGTATCATTCGTTTCTATCTCTTCTGCTACATCAATTGCTGTATTTATAGCATTTTTATTTTCATTTACATTTTCATCAAATTCTATCTCTTTTGCTATACCAATTGCTGTATTTATAGCATTTTTATTTTCATAAATTTCTATCTCTTCTGCTACACCAATTGCTGTATTTATAGCATTTACAATTTCATTCGTTTCTATATCTTCTGCTATACCAATTGCGGTTTTTATAGCATTTTTACTTTCATCAATTTCTATCTCTTCTGCTATACCAATTGCTGTATTTATAGCGTTATCGGTATCATTCGTTTCTATATCTTCTGCTATACCAATTGCTGTTTTTATAGCATTTTTATTTTCATTTTCATTTTCATCAATTTCTATCTCTTCTGCTACACCAATTGCTGTTTTTATAGCATTTTTATTATCATCAATTTCTATCTCTTTTGCTACATCAATTGCTGTATTTATAGCATTTTTATTATCATCGATTTCTATCTCTTTTGCTACATCAATTGCGGTTTTTATAGCATTTTTACTTTCATCAATTTCTATCTCTTCTGCTACATCAATTGCGGTTTTTATAGCATTTTTACTTTCATCAATTTCTATCTCTTCTGCTACATCAATTGCGGTATTTATAGCATTTTTATTATCATCAATTTCTATCTCTTCTGCTACATCAATTGCTGTTTTTATAGCATTTTTATTATCATTTTTATTATCATCAATTTCTATCTCTTTTGCTACATCAATTGCGGTATTTATAGCATTTGTAATCTCTTGTGTTTGTATATCTTGTATATTATCTATCTCTTTTGCTACATTAATTGCGGTATTTATAGCTTTAGCATTGTATGCATCTTGAATTAAATTGTTTATTATACTTATTTTAGATATATATTTATCTATTGATGTTTTTGGATTACTCAACGAAGTATGACGTATTTCTTTTAATCCAATATTATTATATTCAGTAGTACATGATTTAATATCTGCCAAGCATTTATGATAAATGCTTAAATTATCTTTGAAATCATCTTTTAAAAATGTTGAAAAACATTGAGAATTTTCAATATTTAATTCTGAAATCAATTCCAAACTTTCAGATATACTAGCATTATCATAGTCTTTACTAATATTATTATTATTTATAATTGACCTCATCAAATTGTAATATGTTACTAAACTCGTGGTTTTACTCTTCTTAGAAAAATCTAATAATAATTCTTCTGAAGTTAAATATAAAAACTTACTATAATATTTTGATAAATGTTCATCTAATGCAATAACGTTCTTTATAGAACTTTCACTATATTTTTGAAAAAAATATGAATTTATCTGTTCATCCATATTATTTTTTAATAATGTATTCAAATTATCAAATGTTTTTATGATGAAGGGTTTTGATTTATTGAGTTGCACTTTTAAACATTCCGGATATTTACGAAAAGCATCAAATAATTTATGTTGTAAAATTAATTTAGTATCTTCGATTCTTACTATAAAATTTTGTCTAATATATACGATTGAACAACCAAATAATAAGCAATTATAATTAGATAATTTACTATGAATATCATCATAAATTTTATTATTGTATGCTGAATTAAATTCTGCGTATTCTGCTTTATAGTCTTTCCTATACACATTTTTTATTATATCTATAAGTTTTAAAAAATCGTTGTTATTAATTAGTTTGTTGTGTTCATATTGGATGATATTATTTGTTATATCGTAAAGATATATATAATCTTGATCCTTATTTCTATAAAAAGAATCTATAACAGATATATATGATTCTTTCCCCTTCCCCCCTGAATTAGTTCCAATAAAAATTTTTGATAATTTGATTGATCTGTTTGTGATGATATGTCTTAAAAAATCAATATTCAATAATTCAATTTTAAAATTTGTTTTAAGTATTTCTCGATAAGTTATAGTTAATCTAATATTTATAAAGGATTTTAAAAATTTTTTTTTCGTAAGAATATAGTATTCAATAATATTAATAAAATACGTGAAAATTTTTTTAATAGCAAAATATGGGATCGTTGTCGAGCCAAATAAGTCATTAACATATGATTTTACTGTTGATGTTGATGAATTATTCGGATTAATATTATGTATATAATTATTTATATATACATGATAATTTTTGATAATTTCAACAGTAAAATAAGTTTCAAATGTTATATTTGAATCTCCAGATTTGTATCCTTCTACGTATCCATCTCTTATTACTTTTATTAATCCATATATTTTATTTTTGTAATTTTTTTCCTCCTCTATAATTTTTAAATTTTCTGTTAATTTTATAAAATTTTTTAAATCTTCATTTTCTTTAAGAATACTATTCTTTTTAACAAATGTATAATAAAAATCTTTTATTTTTTCGAGTCCTTTTTTATTTGTATTCATATCATGTAATGTTTTTAAACAATATTTGTATTCATCTTCTTTATCCTTTTTAAAATTATTTGCAAATAGTTTTGCATCAGTTAAATTTTCAGATAATGTTTCATTATCTTCTCCATTTTCTTTGTATAAAGAAATAATGTCCGTGTATAATTTAAAATTAGTCTCCTTTTGTAATGATAATGTGTTATATATTTTTTGTAAAGTAATTATATTTACATCTTCTGAATCATATCCATCTAAATATATAAAAATTAACTTTGAAAAATCGTCAAATTCTTCCTGTGAAAAAGCATTACCTACTTTTTCATTAATAGAATTTATATAATAAACAAATAATAAATAAGTGAACATAGTTTTATTATTAAAAGTTTTTTTTGTCGACGCGTTGATATCATCATACCAAAACTTCTTAATAAATTTAATAATTTTATCTTCATCTTCATCTTCATCTTCATCTTCTTCTTCTTCTACTTCTACTTCTACTTCGTTTTTAACAGCAGTGGATTTAACAGTCGTGGGTTTAACAGCAGCAGTGGATTTAACAGTCGTGGGTTTAACAGCAGCAGTGGGTTTAACAGCAGCCGTGGCATTAGTCTTTACACCGCCACTCATATTTATTTCATCTTCTTTTTCATCTTCTTCGTCATCATCTTCTTCATATACATTCAAAGTTACAAAGCTGTCACTCATATTTATCTTTAACTAATAAATATATTTTTAACGCGGAGAAATATACCTTGCTAAAACTAACCTTGCGACCCCACAATAATAGCAAGTAGAATGGACATCAAGAATACTCCGGTTATATTTTGTTTCATTTTGTTATACAAGCTATATACGAATGCTACAAATATTTTTCTCGCCTTATCATTGAACACCAGCACAATACATATGACCGCAATACACATCGTCGCGTAAAGTGCTATAGTAGTAATAAAATAGGTTGACATCTTTGTCCGTATAACATTGATGATATTATGTTTAAAACCGCGAAACAAATCGTAGATTCCTCCTTCGGGAGAAGGCATATCGTCGTCATATTCTATTAATCCTAATAAATAGAACCTTTGGTAATAATCGGGATTATCGGGATCGCTTTTCCGTCCTAGTAAATCAAAGTATTCGTCCATATAGTTTATATATTCTCTGGCATACTGCTTTGTGGCACTAGCGACACCGTCCTTATTCTTGAGATTATTATGGTATATAAGGAAGATAGAAGCGATATCAATGTCAATTGTCTTTTTAGGGTCTGTTTCGGCAAGTGCTATATATTTCTCAAATTTGGATGCGACTGGTGCGCTATGATAGGATCCGCTATATATGTTTTCTTGTAATAATTTTTTAATATCTTTTAAATTATCGCGTTTATAACGGATCGTGAGATTGCCCTTTTTGTATATATCGTAGTCATTGTCAAGGACGCATGTATTATTTAGGATCTGTGTATTATAAAGCGATAAGACGATTATATAATATAGATAGGGCATAAGCGCGATGGCGATAATATAGATCCTAGCAGGATTATATAAACCGGCACAATACGCTTTGAAGTCTCCATTATTTTCCTTATTATTTAGAACCATATAATGTAATCCTAAGAATATGATGGAACCGGTTATAATACCTATTGTTACTAAAAATAACACGGATGCCTTGTTAAGCAGGGAGTCGTCTAGAAACATAAAGTTCTTCTTTTTCAAATAGTCAAACATAGACAGGTCTTTTAGTTTTTTATTGCCTGTAGCATTATTATCTATTGTTTTGTGAAAATTAATAATTGCGTTTACGAATAGGATCGTCGCGAACACAAACAATATATATGACATAAATACTAGGAGCATTACTAGAAGCTGGAATGTATCCAAGCGGAACATTCTTAAAAGGATTTCCCATAATTTTTTCGCATAGTCTTTTGCGTTCATCGCAATACCTAAACCCGACGATTGAAAACCTTGGTTGAATGCGAATCCTGCTAAATCTTTCGCCTCCATAATATACTTATTTTATAGAAAGATAACAAAAAATATATAAGAACCATACGATAACTATTATATAATATATATATACTATATACTATATGATCGTAGAGTATAGCATTGGAGAATTAAAAAGGTATTATCGTGATGCCACACCAACCGATTACACACAAGACGACCTAGAGAATATCCGTTTGTTAGAAGACCGCTTATCGGATCTGATAGATACAGAATATACAGAGAATAGCATCATCTATCATATCTTCCCGACTGTTGCGTTCCTCGCGGTATCTACGTTTTTTCTTGGTGTTTTTTTGGGATGAAAGGGTATGTTTATTAAATATTTATTTTTATTTAACTATTTAACAATAGGGCATTTTAATATTTCAAAGGTGTATAAGAAATAATGGCGAATAGTATTACACCTGCGGGGACATCAAGGAGTCTTTTTGGTGTATCAACTGGTGATATCGTTACTGGTGGAAGCATAACAGGAGCGTCATTTATAGGTGCTGGGAATACGATAACGAATCTTGGTGCGAATAATATTACAACAGGTAGACTTGCGGTAGCGAGAGGAGGCACAGGGAATAGTAGTTTTATAAATAATGCGTTGGTTTTCAATCTCAATAATAAACTTATAAGCGACAACAATTTACTATGGGAGAATAATGTTCTTACAATAAACAATCGCGATTTTCTGAGTGATACGAGCAATTATGTACGTAGCGAAGCGTTAAAAATAACAAGCAGTTTAACGAATCCGGATAGTCTTATAAACGATAGTATTATAAGAAGTGCGAATGAAACGAACGCGAATATCAGCAATTACATTGTATCTACATGCAATATACTAATTTCGTATAGAACGATGGATCAGGCAAATAACGTGATTTATCCTGCTACTACTTCAACACTTGGAGGAGTTCAAATTGGTAGTGGAATCTACGTGAATAACGATGGGGTTATCAGTTTGACTCCTGAAATTATTTATGTTGTTCCACCGATCATAGAGGATAATTCGGTGTCATTTGTGGAATTACCGAATACCAATTACAATGTATGTAAATTTATTTATAATTCATCCATTGGTGCAACATTTGACCGATACAATGCGAACAGGATGATCTTGCCTTTATGGTGTAAATTTACAGATGATAGCGAGAATCTCTTTGAAGAGAATGGTATTCGCAAGATAAAGAATAGCGGATATCAAGGGGATATCTTAACGCATTTAGGATTATATGGGGATGTTAATGTGCGTCCTCTTGCGGAAGAACGAAATAAGGAGTATATGCCATTGGATACTACGTATTTGGAATTCAATTATGTAGCGCCAGAAGTGCCTGAGCCGGATCCTGATGCGCCAGTAGTTCCGGTTGATCCGCTTGTTCCGGTTGAACCACTTACGCCATCGTATGGTAAGTTTGAGAATGAGTTTGATGTGAATAGTATGTTCAAGGCATATACCAACTGGGCGCTTACAATTAGCTTTTGGTTGAAAGTAAGGTATAATAGTGGCGAAATAATTATTATGGAGTTTAACAATGATGACGGGGGCACTAAGCGTAGATTAACGATTTGTTATATTGACTACAGATTGACATTTTATATGGATAGGATCAAGGAACCTATTATTACGATACTGGATATCTACACGAACAACTGGTATCATATTGCGTGGTCGATTGAAAAACGCGAAGGCGACTTTAAGGTGATAGTATCTATTAATGGTGTACAGAGGGAAACTGTAAATATTATCAATGACTATATATTCGCACTTGGTTTTAGTAAATACGTTCATAACACTTTGTCATCCCCTAATAATCTCGTGAATTATAATTTTTGCTTATGTGATTACAAGATCTACAATTATGCGTTGGTGGACGACGAAAAGAAGGAGCTCTATGATATGAACGAACATACGAAGTATATCATAGATTTCAAAGATACGCGGACGATTTGTGATATTATGGCGTATGGAGGAGGAGGAGGTGGGTGTGGGGCGAATTCTAATTATGGTGGTGGAGCAGGCAAATTAGTTTATGTGAATGACGCGTATATATCCAGAGGACAGAAAACGATTAAAGTGGGAAGAGGAGGAGGGGCTTTTTATTCAAATATGAACAATTCACAATTTGCGTCGCGAGGCAAAGCTACGATATTTGAGCATATAGTAGCGGATGGCGGTGGTGCGGTGATGAACAACATATTTGACTTTCAGCTTGCCTCCAATATCTTCTTAGCCTCTAACTTTACATTTTTCCTACCGTCAGCGCCGAAAGTGATTTATAACTCTATCTACACATCCAATTATACAGTAATCAACACGTTTACATGTAATTTGGCATCTAATATGATAGGAGGTTGTGGGTCGGGTAATAATGCGCCTCCGAGCACTTTTAGGATTACCGACGATTTAAGGAGTTTTGTTGGTTATACGAAGAATATCTATTCGTTTGGGAATGCGGGAGGAGAATATGGAGGAGGAGGCATAGGGGCTGTGGGATCACCTGTAAATGGAGGGGATGGATTATATGGATTGAATCTCAATAATATCAATATAGATGAGGCTAGATACTTTAATTTTCGTAGCGTTATCATATTCAAAAACGATTTTTATTTAACAGACAATACGATTGGTGAATTAAATAACGGATTGGTATATATAGGGTGTGGTGGGACGGGATCAAATTTGATCGCGAATGTATCGGGGACACCGCAACTAGGATCACTGTCAAAGAATAGTGGTAGTGGAGGTAATTATGGAGAGAATGGAAGAAACGGGGCGGTGTTGTTGCGATATTTGACGAAGATTGATAGAAAGATTGTGCCGGGTTTTGTGGAGGAGACGTCAAATTATATTTTGTCGGCAAGTAATAATCTGATATCGTATGTCAATCATTTAAATTTAACGAGTATAAATAATGCGTTAGTGTGGGAGAAGGCTGATAATCACATTTATTATAATGCGGGGAATGTCGGTGTTGGTATGGAAGCGAATAATTTCAAATTGGAGGTTGCGGGTGGCGAAGGGATAACAGCGGAGGATGAGACGATAAGCTATGGGATTCATACGTCGAACTATTCCAATATAGATGTCGTGAATTATACGAATTCCAATATATGCGCGAAGTTTAATTCTAGTATATGGACGACGGGTAATGTGATATCAAGTAGTGATGCGCGAATCAAGACGAATATACGTGATTTACAGGATGACAATGCGCTGCGTATGATCTTGAATATAGAACCGAAGACGTATAATTATGTGGATACGCGGAATACGGGGAATACAGTGTATGGATTTATTGCGCAGCAGATACGGGAGGTGATACCGGATGCGGTTAAATTACAGACGGAGTTCATACCGAATATCTTTGCGGTTGCTTCATTTGACGCGGTTGATAGCATAATAACATTTGCGGATATTACGGTAGAGATATCAGCGAATACCCGTTTGAAATGTTATGATATGCGGAATAACACGATTATTGTAGTAGTGACTGAGATCATAAGTCGTGTATCTTTTAAGATTAGAATGAATGCGGTGAATCCATTGAGGGGAACGATGATTTTTGTATATGGAACGGAGGTGAATGATTTCCACGCATTAAACAAGGAATATATAAATACGCTGAATGTTTGCGCGGTTCAAGAGTTACATCGAAAGATAGTATTACAACAGGGGGAGATTAATGAATTGAAGGAGAAGGTGAATGTCCTGATCAATTATATTGATATGAGTAAGATGACTGCGTTGGAAGGGGAGATTAATGAGTTGAAGGTGCGTTATGATTTCATCATCAACTATATTAATTTGAGTAAATAAAAATACTTTACTATAAGGTAAAGGTATATAAGTAAAAATAAATAGGATGTCTGGGGGTGATCTTTTTAGTAAAATGGAGTATGCGAACGATTCTGCGGACGCGAATAAATTGAATGCGATTTATGCTGCGAACCCTTCGCTATTTGAACTGCCCGAAGATGCGAAAGATGCGAACTCGAAGGATTGTAGTTCAAGCTCTCCTGTAGATTTTTTATATCTCTCTACTATTAGAGGTGGTCGTAAAATGAGTGGTGTAAGCGAAATGGATGGCGGGTGTGGATGCGGAATGAAAGGCGGAGGTGGTGATAGCAGTGTCAGTGGATATACTGGGGGGTGTTTTACGTGTAAAAAGGGGGAAAGAAATATAGTTAATATATATAGCACGCTACATATTGTGGTACCTCCCTTATATAATAAATATAAGAAATGGGATACTTTGAAGAAGACGAGAGCATAGAATGGGTATCTTTTTACTTTATTTTTACACAATTATAAAAATTACATTTTGCGGGTTATCCTGCTGTATATTTTGATATTTTCGTATGATTCAATAGCATTTAAGGAAACAGCATTTAAGGAAATAGCATTTAAGGAAACAGCATTTAAGGAAACTAGCATTTAAGGAAACAGCATTTAAGGAAACTAGCATTTAAGGAAACAGCATTTAAGGAAACTAGCATTTAAGGAAACAGCATTTAAGGAAACAGCATTTAAGGAAGGACATATTCTTTATTTTTCTCATAAGGTGTGTATTTATCATTATTGACATATACTTTCTGCTTACCGATCTTCGCGTAATTTGTGATTACCGTAAGCATATCCTTTATTTTCTTGCGAAAGTCGCTAAGTGATTTGTCAATTTCGGTCTGAGGGTCAAACCCGTAGATATGCTTAAACTGGTTCGGAACCACGAATATAAGGGAATAGAAAATTTCATAAATATTGTTTTTAATATCATTAAAGATGGGAAGATAAGTATTCGTATCGTAACGATCCGCTAATATATAGACGTATATTTTCATTAATTTATCCATATTCGCAATCATATTGGAAAACCTCGTTTTGTCAAAGCGCTTTATAAACCGGATGTTGAATAGTATGTCCATAAACTCCTTGTTTTTCAAAAGATACTTGATTTCCTTGTTGTTCTTATGAATATAGAAGTTATCGGTCGCTAATTCTACAACATCCTTCACTTCGTCGCGTATCTTGTCCTCCTTTCTACTGTTTTCCGCCTTGAATTGTGTCTCGTTATCCTTTCTATATGTATTATAATAATAGAATACCGCGAAGAGGATAATAATAGTTAAAAGGATCGGTGACTCGCGTTTGCTAAGAATATAGAAGAGCATTGCAAATAGGATGACGATGTAATAATATTGATCGGATAGCATCGCTCGCTATTATATTACTATTATATCAATAAAAAAAAGTTTTATATAGAAACACCGTCAATAAAATAGACTATAAAAGATAACACGACAAGCATAATGCCTACGTAAATCTTTCGGTCGTCTTTCATAAAAATATTAAGCAATATATAAATGTAATTATTATTATTCACGTAATCCTTTCTGCTATACGCGTCGACAATGTCGGTTATAATGTCTATTAGCGATTGTAGCGTATTCTTGTAAATCTCTTTGATTGTCAGGTTATAGATCGGTTTGATTGCTAGGTCTTTTGGCAATTTGTCGGGCAATGTTTCCAACAAACTATTCAATTTCATCTCAATCTGTTTCTCTATATACTTCTCAATGTCGCTATCGGGTTTTTTACTACTGTCAGTGCCAGTGTTCATCTATGTTCATTTACTTACTCGTAGATAATATATTTTTATTAAATAATATTCATCATATCAATATTTGATATTAGATTGCGCCTGCAACAGTATCGTTTCAAACCTAGGTTATCTAGAATATGTCCAGTGTGAATTTTCTCAAAGTTTTTATATATGCCAGTATCCACTCCAGCTACACTAGCTACGCTATCCGTCTCGTCAATCTTGTTTTTTTCCTTCTCATAATAATCGGCAATATCCGCCATAACTTTACCGCAAGTAAAGCATCTAATGGGAATAATCATACTGTTCTCCTTTATTCTATATATTAGAGTATATAATCATTTTTTATATAATTATATGCGTAGTTCTCGCATAATAATTATATTATATTATAATAAGAATAATTAATAATGTCATATGCTCCTATATACAATAAACTCCAAGAACTGGATACCCGTCTATCTACGCTAGAGAACGCCCCTAAACCTGAAGTCGTTACTCCCGTGAATGTCGCAGCCCCTGTCGCAGCTCCTGTAACAGCTCCTGTCGCAGCCCCTGTCGCAACCTCTGACACAACAGCAGATGTTTTTGATGAGTTAAAAACTAATTATATTAATCTATTAAATGAATGTAATCCTCTTTCAAATAGAATTGCTATATTATCTTCAACTGTTTCTACCCTCGCTACTAAGGCTGAACTCCCTGATGTCTCAGGTTTCGCTACTAAGGCGGAACTTCCTGATGTATCAGGTTTCGCTACTAAGGCTGAGCTTCCTGATGTCTCAGGTTTCGCTACTAAGGCTGAACTTCCAGATGTCTCAGGTTTCGCTACTAAGGCTGAACTCCCCGATGTCTCCGACTTATACGCCAAATTTGAGTATATGTTAAATGTTATATCACAGTTAAATATAAAACTAACTGAAGCGAACGATAAGATATCCGCATTAGAAACATCACGTATTTAATAAAATATAATTCATTATTTTATTTTTATATTGTAACCTAAAATAATTATAGAGATCTTAAGTGTATTACCTGCGACACCATGAATTGTAATAGGAGTATTCATTGTATATCCTTAGTATTACTAGGGGTGCTCAACGCACCTGCCGACTTTTAGGATATATGAAGGATGATCATAGAGGATTACAATTTTATTTATTTATTATTTCTAAAACTATTTTACTTTTTCTAAAAACTTTTAGAGTTTCAAAACTTTTCTAAAAATCTAAATAGTTTCAAACTTCTTTCTATAAAATAATTATAGAGATCTTAAAGGAGTATTGATTAAATAGTTTCTAAATTTTCTGACATAAAATGCTCTACTTTACGTTCACATTACAAAAAAAGTGATTACAATATTTATAATATTATAGCAGAGACAAACACAAACGCAAACGAACCGCAAACGAACCGCAAACGAACCGCAAACGAACCGCAAACGAACGCAAACGAACCCACAAACGACCGCAAACGAACCGCAATGAACAGCAAAATCATCGCAAGTAAGAAGCGCGTATATCACAGCGACGCAAACGCCGAATTCACTGGATTTTACGAAGGGATGACGTATCCCAATCAAACTTCGGGTGCTATCTTTGACTATCACCTTTTCATCAAATATGGAGACAAGGTCTATATGGAGGTGAAAGGAGTCGGTGAGGTCGTGATACCCTTTTCCGAACTTAAAAAAAACAAATATTGGAATCACTATTACAACTTGTCGCTTCTGCTCTCCAATGACGATACAGCAGTCGTCCAAGAACTGAAATATGGTAGCGACTATGAAGATATCCAGATTTACGACGAACCGAGGTTCTGGTCGATTGACACTGCGTTTATAGAGTATAGCGTGGAAACAGAAACAAGCAAGATTAATAACCTTAGCAGCGAAAGCCGTGTGTGCTATTACAAGATAAACCCTTTTGATTTGGAGAAGATGGACTACACGAAACCAGAGGATTTGGATATCTTTATCAGGAATTATATGACGAGAAGCGAGATTAGAAACAAGGTGTTTGACTCGAGGTATAGTATTTATAACCGAATTGTGGTTGATTACGCTCTACAGAAGATCGAAGATTACGCTGAACTCGCAGCAGCTACTGCTACTTAAAGGAATTGCCTACTTAAAGGAATTGCCTACTTAAAGGAATTGCCTACTTAAAGGAATTGCCTACTTAAAGGAATTGCCTACTTAAAGGAATTGCCTACTTAAAGGATCTCTCTATGTATCTATTTTTTATTTTATTCAATAATATTTCGGCGTGATAGCGAGGCATTCTTTAAGCATATCTTGTTCATATTGATATACATTGATTGTATTATTTAAAAGTTCATTATTTTTCATAATCGAATATCCCTTACATTTCTTTAACAAACTTAAAGAACCGTTCATATATTCCTTCGCCTTCTTGTAATCCTTATAATTGAGATAGATGGTTCCCATCAACCCCTGAATATCTATCGAAGGTATATTTTGCGAATCCTTATATATTTTCTCAGCGTTCTTCATATCCTCGTCAGTTAATTCTTTCTTTTCGGCAATTTGTTTGAGCGCAATATAATTATTATTTAAAAATAGGTAATTGTTCGGGTTCACAGAGGACGGATATAAACCCAACTTTGATCCTTCGATAAACGTTATCTTATTATAGGACATCGCCGTATAGTTGTGATCCTTTAGAAACTTTGACAATGTAAGTTTTAAATTTAATTTAAATGTATTCGTCGCACTGTATAACTTCTCACACATCTCCGCATTTTTAATGATATAGCACGCCTTCGATATAATAATATTATAGAGTTGATTGATATTTATAAATTTATCTGGATTATTCACAACATTTAAGCAATTGAATAAAATATCCCATTCGATACCGCCGTCATCCGCATTCAAATCGTCAATAAATGCGCCAATATTCTCAATGTAATCCTTTAAAATAATAATATCATCCTCCATAATCATATGAATATCTTTGATCACTCCATCTGCTTTTGTGTCCGCTATCAATTTATAAATATATCTATGTTTTTCAAAGTTAGATATCTGGCAAGCGTTCAAGGGCATTATTAAATCGTTATAGATAGACGTCGCATCCGCAAACTTATCGTAATTGACACGACTATTGAAGGTGTTAATATGTGTATTAATATGTACCTTCCCTGGTTCGGATATCACATGCAGTTTCATCTCTATATTCTTCTGCTGGCAAATGTCTTTGACAAGCGATACACTACTATTAATGGTGGTTCGTCGGTTCTCTAATTCTTCGCTATACACAAGGTATATATTCAGTCGTATCATTGTTTATTTTATTATTTATAGTAATAAATGTATTTTTTATATCTAAATATATATAAAATAATATAATACTTATAGTATTATGATTATGATTAACGAAGAGGGAATATACGAATATGAATGCGATCACGAAAAGGATCGTATTGTAATCATTGGGGATATTCACGGTGATATAAGGCGATTTAAGGACATTCTCATAGATGCCAAGATAATCAACAAGAATATTGAGTGGATTGCTGAACCAAAGAATACGATTGTGGTTCAAATGGGCGACCAGGTAGATAGTATTAATCGCGATCCTGTCCTAGGAGAATGGGAAGTGTTACCCGACGTTGAAATGATTTATTTTACGAATCTACTGAATAAAATCGCGTTGACGAAGGGTGGTCGCGTAATATCGTTAATCGGGAACCACGAGTTGATGAATGTTATAGGTAACTATTCATATGTATCTGCGAAAAGTTTAAACGACGATGAACGTAAACGCAACGATCTATTTAAACCAAACGGAGCATTGTCTGCTATATTGTCGCAACGCCCGATTGTTGTCAAGATCGGCAAATTATTATTCTGTCATGCGGGATTAACAATGGAACATTTAAACATACTTACAAAATACAACAAGGACATATCGTATATCAACTCCATATGGAAGAACTTTATAAAAAATAATGCGATTCTCTTAGAAGACAAAGAGATCTTTGATACAGTCATATTAGGAAACGACGGAATACTATGGACGCGCGATTTAAACGAAAAAGACGAAGTCGCAAAAATGCTAGATCGTATAGGATGTATTTATATGTTTGTAGGACATACCGTAGTGGAACGCATAAAGATAATAAACGAACGGGTATGGTACACCGATACAGGAATCTCCCGAGCGTTTGGGAATGACAGTTTCCAATACATCGATATCTTTAAAAACCAAGTGAGTATTCGCGATATAAAAAATTGATTTCACGATATAAAAACAGGACGATAAGATATACTACGCTACACACCATATGGACACCTTTATTTTTGATACGTTGATGGATACGAAAACAAAAGAACTATTGGAGATATATGAGGTGAAGATGAGTAAGACAAATAAAAAATTGACTACCGATACTTCAGGTTTAGACTTTAACAGTAAGAAGTTGCTCAGCCGCATAAATGCGACATTTGACAAGAAACTTAAAAATTCTGCCGCATATAAAAAAAAATGCGAAGAGGAGACAAGAAACGATATGTAAAATACCACACCATAACGGTAAGAATTCTAAGAAAGTATATAAATATAAAACGCGTCATATACTATATATGACAACCGCAATGGATGCTTCGCTCGCTACAGAGATTGACTTGTCTATTTTGAAATACATTGACACGATAGACGATATCGATAGTGTAACTGATATTGCTACAACTATCGTGTCATCAAATATCAATTTTGCGAATGAGAACGAGTATGTTAGTGAACGAGTATCAACGATTCGTCAATATCGCGAGGCGTTGAATGTATTGCTTCAATTACCGCTTATGAAGCAAAGAACCGAAGAATGGTTTGAAGCGAGGAAGACGCGTCTAACCGCGAGCGACCTGTACGACGCGATAAAGGGTGGCAATGTTAGTATTAAATTAGCGAAGAAAAAAGCAAATATTGTGGTGGATACCATTAATTACAATGCGATTCCTGCGTTAAAGTGGGGGACAATGTTTGAACCTATGGCGACACGATGCTATTCGCAGAAGATGAATAATATAGCGATTCATGATTTCGGGTTAGTGTGCGATATGGAGAATGCGCATTTCGGGGCATCACCGGATGGTATCAATGAACTCGGTATAATGATGGAAATTAAATGCCCTTATTCGCGAAAAATTGAAGATGGTGTTATTCCCGAGAAATACAAGATGCAAATTCAAGGGCAACTCGCAGTATGTAAATTGAAGGAATGCGACTATATAGAATGCGTCTTTAAATCCCTAGATAGCGTTGAGGATTATTTAGCATTGGAAGTAGAAAAACATGGCGTGATTGCGGAGTTTTATAATCAAAAGGGCGAATATGTATATTATTATAGTGAACCCAATCAGACACCGAAGGAATGCGTGGATGAGATTTGCGATAGTCTTAGTAAGGCGAGCATATGTAAGGAACAGCAATTAAAATTTAGCAAATATACCTATTGGAGATTGGACGATATGATCATTCAGCGCGTAGTATTTAATAAGAACGCATGGGATACGATTATCCCGAAAATTAATACATTCTGGGAAAGCGTAGAAGAATACAAGTTATTCCCTATAGAGGAAGGGATTAAAAAATTTAAGTTTGTAGAAGACGATGATGAATGATTGTGATACTAGGCGATATTTAAGACATTGCGAACATAGGAGGTTTTTCAATTGTGGCAGGGTCTTTCCAATCGGAGGGCATTTCAATTGTAGGAATAAAAATCGTGTTTGAGCTCAATATCTCTGGTAATAGAATAGACGGTTCAGGATCTTCTATAATATTTGAATCACCATAGCTGTCGGAATATGGATTAACATAATACATGATAGTAAAATCACTCACCTTATTATTTTTTGTATGGTCTATACATCGTGACGTATAGGACGGCATATCTCGTAATTCATTAAAGGGTTCTGTATTATTATAGGTATATAATCCAGTTTCTGGTGATTTGTCAGTTCGCGTCAAGCATCCGCAGTTGAGCGTTGATGATTTATTACATTTTATAAAGCATAGTTCATTGTCTGTATAATATTCTTTCATAGTTACGTCTAGGAATTCTTCAATGATGGCTTTCTGCTCCTCTGTTCCCTCTTCTTTCAATATCATATCGGTATCATACAGCGGATAGACGATCAATATATGGCAATAGAGAGACGACACAATGGAAGGGTTAGATAAACCGTCATTGGTATTTGTGACGATACCTTGAACACCTTGACGGTTGATTGTTTCTAAATAATATGGATTTTTATTATTTAAAATGTCTATGCGCGCGTCTAAATAGGTTTTGAATGACGTATTATTACCATTCGTGTAGTCGGAACTATACCTCAAATAAGGAGATTGTGAGATACACGCATATACGGGACCAATTATTTTTTTGCCGTCAAGCATATTCTTTTGTTTTTGTATCTTTGTCAAAATAAAACTAAAAAGACTGCTTTCATTATAGATATATATGTGATCAATCGTTGATGCGATATTCGCTTCATCAAATACCTTCTGTATCTCAGTTGGCGACTGATTGAGACAACGATACGCGAGCAAGTCGGCGTAATTCATAACGTCGCAATATTTACGATACGGATGTGTGGTGTCTCGCAGGTTGCTTCTGGTATATTGTGAGGGGTCTTCAAACCGATTGTAATTATTTTTCAAGAAATCAGAGTTTTTGTTTCGCAATTCTACATTTGTATTCAAATTACCAGTGCACGTATTCCCATCACCGTATTTCCATGAATAGGGATCGCCATCAAAACGTTCTCTATTACTACAACGTATCTCTCTAAATATATAGATAAGGAATAGCGCACTTAATATAAGGAACAACAAGGTAAATATTATATTTAAATAAACGGATTTGTTTTTCATATTACTATATATTATTATTATTTTTATAATAAATAAGATAAAAATAACACTTAGAATATGTTTAATTCCCACAAGCACTCGTTAACTTGTTGATACTAAACCAGATGTTCTTGTTACTTCTGCGTCTGCTGCTGCTTTTGCTGCTATTGCTGTTGATTTTGCGGCTGCTGTTCTTGTTACTTCTGCGTCTGCCGCTGCGGCTGCTGCTACTGCGGCTACTTTTGCGGCTGTTTGCGCTGCTGTTACTGCTGCACCTGCTGTTGAAACAATCCCAGTCATTCTTGCTACTTCTGCGTCAGCTGTTGCTTTTGTTGCTACTGCGGTTGCTGCTGCTGTTGTTGCTGCGGCTGCTTCTAATGCTGCTTTTGCGGCATCGACTATTGCTTTTTTTGCTGCTATTGCTGCTGATTTTTCGCGTCCTGTTCTTGTTACTTCTGCGCCTGCCGCTGCGGCTGCTGCTACGGCTGCTTCTTTTGCGGCTGTTTGCGCTGTTGTTACTGCTGCTCCTGCTGTTGAAACAATCCCAGTCGTTCTTGTTACTTCTGCGTCAGCTGCATCTTTTGCTGCTAATGCGGTTGCCTCTGCTGTTGTTGCTGCGATTACAGTATATGTTGCGTTTACTATTGCTACTGTCGCGGTTGTTGATGCGGTTGTTGCTTTTAGGGTATTGACATCTGTCCGAAGAGTATTAACTTCTGTGCTAAGGGCGCTAACATCTACGTTATTCACTTTAACAACTCTATTCTCAATACTGATCGGGGCATTGATTTTATCATTGCTACCGATATAGATATTACGGTTCAAATTATTTGTGTTCCTTCCATAAATATATAGATCGTTGTCATTCCCATACATATTAAAGCAATTCGTCCCCGTCTTATTACATACCTCCAATCCGTTATTGGAATCGGAATTTACTGTTAATCCTGCTGTCACTGTAGTTTTTGTAATGAGGTCTAATCGCGTATTTGTGTCGCCAGCTACTGTTCTATATTCAAATATTTTCTTGTTTGTTGTTTCATTAAAGGCATTGGCAACATTCGTATTATTGAAAGCAAAATATTTATTCATATTATAACCGAATGTATCAAAGTTGCACGTGCTCCTTATATTAACGTCTTTGATGCTCGTGTCTAATATGTTGCTTGTGTCATATATCCGTTGATTGAGTAGGTTGCTTGTGTTGTATATTTTGCTGCCTAATTCGTTGTAATTATCAGTGTGTTTGTTATCAAGTCGCCTCATGATGTTTGATGTTGAATAAAAGTTATGATTGATATCTACGAAATTTGTATTTAAATCCGTTGTTAAATTATCTTTGTATGTATAATTGTCATAGACAATATACCCGATGATACCTATAAAGGCAATAAGCACTAAGAACAATAGCGAGTATATTACAAATTCCATACCTCCTCTATATATTATCTATCTATTTTTTACTAATAAAATTAATTTTACATAATTACATTTCTATATAAAGTTCTTTAATATCACTTACCCCCCCTCCTACAACTGCTTTTTCAACTGTATCTGGTTCAACAACTGCATCTTCAACTGTATTATCTTGTTCAACAAATGCAACTGCATCTTCAACTGTATTATCTTGTTCAACAACTGTATCGTCTTCCAATAATTCTTCGCTTTCTTCCTCTTCGCTTTCTTCATCTTCACTAACTTCCTCTTCGCTTTCTTCCTCTTCGCTTTCTTCCTCTTCGCTTTCTTCATCTTCACTAACTTCCTCTTCGCTTTCTTCGGCTTCACTAACTTCCTCTTCGCTTTCTTCGGCTTCCTCATATATACCCCCTTTCATCTTTCCATATTTATTACTGTATGTATCCTTCCAAATTTTCTCGTCTTTTATCGTATTCGGTGTAGCAAAATTATCTATTTGTGAATTAAATAAATTATATTCAATATTTTTTATAAAATTATCAACATCTCTCCTTTCTTTATTTTCTTTATCTCTCCCTTCTTTATTTTCTTTATCTCTCCCTTCTTTATTTTCTTTATCTCTCCCTTCTTTATTTTCTTTATCATCTTCTTTGTTATCCCCTTTATCAACTCCATTATTATCATCATCATAACTTCTAGTAAATTCTAATTGATCCACTGGCATATCTATCGCCTCCGTATTTATCCTCGGTTGTATCCCCATTGTTTCCAGTTCTTGTATAAATAACTTGAAAGCATAAGGTGTGTGTATCACCGCAACATCATCATTCTTACAGTTTCTACACATATTGATATTCTCTTTCACATTGAACGCCACTAATGTCCCGCATCTTTTACATACGCACCAACAAAACTTGTCCGAGCGTTCCATCATACTTTCTTTGATAAAGTTGGATATACCGTGACTCAGCACAGTATCACGTTCCATCTCTCCGATTCTTAACCCTCCCCCCTTACGCCTGCCTTCGGTAGGTTGCCTTGTTAGTCCCATTACCTTACCAACGCCACGCGAATTGATCTTTTCAGCGACCATATGCTTTAGGCGAAAGTAATATGTAGGACCAATGAATATCTCGGTATCAATTTGATTACCAGTAAAACCATTATATAAAATCTCATTGCCATATTTATTAAAACCGTTATGTGTCAGTCGGTTATAGATGGTTTCATTTTCAATCGGTATAAATACGCTAGCGTCTCCTAAAACCCCGTCAATACAGCATAGTTTAGCAAAGATACACTCCACTAAATGTCCTATCGTCATACGCGAAGGGATCGCGTGCGGGTTTATGATAATATCCGGGCGAACGCCATCTTTTGTATAAGGCATATTTTCTTCCGGTATGACTAGACCGATTACTCCCTTCTGTCCGTGTCGCGAGCAATGCTTATCGCCAAACTCAGGTTTCTTAATTTTCAGGAAGCGAACTTTACAGATAGACGAATCATTGCCCGCTATCTTCTCGGTTTTATATACGCGGTCCACTTTACCGAATAAAGAGTTGTCAGTAGACATTGATATATCGGTATATATTAATTCTTTTTTAACATCTGTAAACACACCATTCTTATATTCCTTAATTACTTCGCGGACATTGATCATCCCCACGATGATAACCTCTTGCCCTTCAGGGACATAAACGCCCTCCTTAATAAATCCATCTGCGTCCAGGTGCTCGTAATTCTTATTTTTTATGCCCGCGATTTTAATACCCTTGTCTCGCATAAGAATAGGGTTTCCAAAGATAATCTTTTCATTTTGCGAAACGATCTTTGCGGTCGCCGTAATAGATTTGTAATAGGATAGCGAGTTCAGTCCTCTATCAATCGTCGCCTTATTAATCATTATACTATCTTCTTGGTTAAACCCGGAATAGGTCATAATAGCGACAATAGTATTATAACCATTTGCCATATAATCACTTGACGTATATTGGGCGATTCGCGTATTTATAATCGGTCTTTGCGGGTAATGTAGAATATAACTCATCGTATCAAAGCGTTTGTTGAAGTTCGTAGCATACATACCGATCGCTTGCTTGGATTGTGCTGCGTGGAAGACATTACGGGCGGACGCATTATGATTGCTCATAGGGATATTGCCACTAACAACACTTAGTATAGTTGAAGGATGTATCTCCATATGCGTATGATATGGTCCAATTTCATCTGGATTCATAGCGATTAAACAAGTGTCCGATTCTTCACTGTCTAGATATTCTATGCACGCAGCAGTATTCTCTAATTCATTCAATATTGCCATATATTTATTTCTATTTTTCTGTATAATATCTTCGCGTTCTCCTTCATCTCCTTCATCTCCTTCATCTACAACATCATCTTCGTCTTCATAGTCGTCACTATAGCCACCGCCATATATTTTGGTAATATTTTTCAACATATGGTTATGGTTATTGTCACCTTCTGCGTTTCCCTTTTGATATTCATGAGAATCTAATGCCATCACGGCATCATACGCGGGGTCATCCATAATGATATCATTGTCACTTGGAAATACGGATGTATATAAATTTTTCAAAATGCCACTACCACCGCTAAAGTCACCTCCACTACCACCACGTTTCTTTAAAGGATTTATATACTTGTCAATATAGTAATAATCGTCATTCTTATCTTTGCCATCGAGCTTGCGATAGCTCCCGTTTAACAAGTCAAACCAATTTTTCAAATCTCCATCTTTATTAGTATACACAGTAGCCTCATTCTTCTTATTTTTATGATTATACTTTAATATTAAAAGTGGTCTGGATGGTCTCCCTGCTTCAGTGAAGATACGGAGTTCATTTGCTGTTATATTAAAGGATATGGAGATAAGGATATTAATCAACCCGTTTCGCCGGTATGCTTTCAGTAGTCTCGTGATGAAGAGCGGGTCACCCGTAATCCCGAAAAGCGTCCCATTTACAAAAACGTTCGTGATGTTTTTATTGCTACGCGCGTTGCTATGCGACAATGTAACAACACCGATATCTTCTAAGCATTTTTTAATATGATCAGCATTTATACCCGCCGTTATTTTTGCCAATATCGCAAGATTCTTTAAATACCCAATTGAAGCTCCGTCGGGTGTTTCATAGGGACACATAATACCCCATTGTTGCGAATGTAGTTTATGAGGCTCAGTAACCTTGATACTGCGGTCTATTGGCATATTTACACGACGCGTATGCGACAAAAAACCAATATAACTGATGCGTGACAAATCCTGAACTTTTCCCAGTTCAGGGTCACTATTATTAATTAACCCCCATTGTCCTTTGAGTGATTTGGCGAATGTTTGCGTTATAATGAGATGATCAACAATTTTATAAATATTATTGCTATTGATAAAATATTTAAAGTCCTTCTTGCGGGTCTTCCAAGGTCCGTATAGATATTCACTATCAATCTTATTACGGATACTGTCTCTCAATTTGGTATAAGCTTCTTGGAACAACTCCGCTAACATAAAACCGCTAATATCCACGCGTTTAAAGATATAACTATCGCGATCGCTTAACCGCACTAAGCCTTTCGCGGTTTTGATGAATTGTAATGTCAAGTATCCTAGGTATTTCTTTTTATTTTCAAAGTTTTCAATATTCGGGAAGAAATCCTTTGACAATACCATTTTTACGTGTTTAATCGTTTCATATTGAACTCTGATTTTCAGGTAATCAATTGCCTTCTGTTGGGTATTGACTACATACTCCTTATCATTATGAAAATACCTTGAGTCTATTACACTAGGGCGTATTAAATTATCAAAGTAATTCTTTTCAATGTCACTGTATCCTTCGCCAAATATAAGTTCACATATCTCCTTGTCGCTCTGAACACCGATCGCACGGAACAAGATGAACAAAGGGATCTTTTCTTTGAACGACGGGATGGATACATAAATCGCCCCTCGCGAATCCGTGTATTTGCGACTAACATTCTGTACGACATTGTCGCCTTCTACCATAATCGGGTTTCTTACAAAGTAGAATTGGACGTTTGTAGGAAGTAGGTTTCCTTTGTCTGCGACGCACCGAATAATCCCTTTGTGACTGAAATCCTTATCGTCTTTCAGTGCGGATACAAACAACCGGTTTGTGACGATCTTTTCTTGTGCGATAATCACCTTCTCTTTACCGTCGATGATAAAGTATCCACCCGTATCATAAGGACATTCTCCTAATTTCCTTAATATGCTGGAACCTTGATTTTTCAATACGCAAATGTCACTGTGAAGCATTATTGGTATGCTACCGATCGCAACATTTTTAAAAATAGTAGGGGGTTCTATGATCCGCTTACCGTCTTCATCCATATAGGTTATGCGAACAAATACTTCGGCGAAAATATGCGTCTCGTATGTCAAATTACGCATCCTAGCATCAAAAGGTGTTATCAACTTCGGACATCCGTCTTCGTATATAATTGGACGACTAATGCTAAGCTCGTTTCCTTCTAAACCGCCAACGAATATCTCTATTTTAAATACTTCTTCTTTGTCGTCGTTGTATTTAATCATTGTGATAGGGTTGTATGATTTGACAATGTATGGGATTTGGTTCTTGATGAACTCGCGATAACTATCCAAGTGATGTCCAGTAAATGGATAACGATGATCCTTGAAATATAAGTCTAATATATCCCATTCATTCTTAATCATTCTTAAATATTTATTATTCTATTAAGAATATAATATATAAAAAAAAATAATATACATATTCGTATTATTACTCGTATCTACATTCTTCTATTCACACCCAAGTCATACAGCATCAAGAAACCGTTGTTTGCTAATATGACGCTCGCGGGCGTCCCATACATCGACTGGAGAGACAAGGATACATATCCTCGTTGGTCATAATTTTCGTGCTCATCATATCCCGATATATTAAGGGTTAAACTTTCAAACTTTACGACTCGCTTTGTATAGCATTTGAAAACCCCTTTTTGATTTGGAACTCGCGAATGGAATTGCCCTCCTTTGTATATATTAAGGTATCCGTCGCTACCGATTTTCATTTCAAACATATTATTAAAGGATTTAAGGGATACGCGATCAATCTCTAGCGTTTCGCCTTCGTTAATTACGTAGTCTTGTTTCAATAATATATTACGCCAAGGCATATAACAGAACAGGTCTTCGCTGAATAATGCCTCGTTTAGTTGAAACATAGAGAAAATGACTTCTTGTATTTTCCCAGGACCCGGGTATCTACTTTTGCGATACGCCAACTCTTTTAATATATTATTGTTATAATCCTCGGAATAGTTTTCTTTGTCAGTCCCTGGTTTGATATTTTTTCTATAAAAATCAGACATCAAAATCTCAACCTTGCCTCTATCGTTATTGTCGCATATAATACTGTCATAATCGTTATCATACTTAAGAACCGGTTCAGTATATTTTTTACATTTGGTGATTTGCTTACATAGGAACACGTCAAAGGTTTCCGCGTCTTTTTTGGATTCGCCTTCGTATTTCTTCATATTCTCTTGACTACAATGAGCATTCACGTCAAACGTATCGCTAAATACATCGGCGCTACCGCGAAACCGCTTTTCATCCGCCGGTTTAAAGTCCATCATATGCTTATTATAATAAGGCGTTTTAAGGCATTTCTTAGGATAATACGGCGATAAGTTCTCTGCACTTATCAAAAGCGTAGCTTCCGTTGTAGAATATTCGGGTATGAGAAAGGTCTCCTTTTCGTTCGCTACACATCCCAAGTTATAGCAAGTAGCCGTTAAATCTGTCTTTAAATAGTTTTTCTTTTTTATTTTGTCGTTATTATCTTTCATAGAACCGATTTGGATGATATCTAGATACTTTGAGAATTGACTTGTCATAAGTTCAATCCATCGGTTCTGTTTTGAAAAAGCATCTAGCGAAGGGAACAATGTATATTCGCTACCATCGCCTTTATAATTGAATAGATTTGGAATATATAAAACCGCTGTGTAATTTCCATTAAACACATCTTCTTTATTAATCGTTTCTAGTTTTTTCGCGAGCATCACATAGATAGGCAGAGGAATTTTTAAATACGATGGTCTAAGCAAATTACCACGAATATTTTCTAGCTCTGTTTGGATCGTACTCTTTAACGCGGTCTCATTCACGCTCTCAAACACGCGACAGCACATATTATTATTGATATGAACCTTTTCAGTGCTGTATTCGTCAAAGGTCATAAAAATACAGCGCCGATACAGTAATAGTTTGCTATTATTTGAAACCGTTTTGTATAGCGACTTATTACATTTCAATAAATCAAATTTATTAGCATCCTTATTATTACAATCTTTGTTGTTGTTAAGATATTTGAGCATCTTTTTATTATATAGATATAAAAATAATAGTCGTTTAAGTATTTATATCACGTATGGAAGCGACCGACGGAGCGGACACTGACGCTACCATAGATAAGTGCATATGGAACAACACGCATTTTGATATTGCGAACATCGCTCATAAATACCTCAAAGACAAGCATCGCTACGTGAATGATAATACATGGGAATATTTGAATTATGCGACAAACGTAGCTGACGTAGCGGACACCTGGAAACACGACGCGAATGGAGAACACTTAATGTATTCCATACGAACGATTGTTTGCCGTGCTTTTACGAATCGCGCACTATACTGGGCGAATATAACAGATGACGAACGTTACCCAGATACCGAGGTAATTTCGAATAAATTACTGAGTATCAGTTTAAAACTCAAAGAGAAGAAATATATATGCGCATTAATTAAAGAGTGTAAACAGTTTTTCTTCTATGAAAAAGATATATGATATTCGTTGTGTTCGCGATCTATACGCAATTATAAAGAGACATTACGATTTCGCAATACGCGACTTCAAAATCACCGAAGCACCTCTATCTATTTTTCAGAATTTTCGTAGAGATTTACAAGAATCTTCAAATAGTTATTTAAATTTTGCCTTCGCTTATAAATACCTTGATCAATGTAGACATTGCTATCACATAACCTGTGTGGGTGTGAATATTAATATGTATGTTCTAATGGACAGAAAAATAACACCGAAGATGAAAAAGCAGTTCTTTAAAAATCTGTATCGCATATCTTTACTATGTAAGTTATATGGTATATCAAAGCAAACACAAGACGGTTGCCAATTTAACTTTTATATCCTTATGAACCCGTTGAAGCGATGTATGCCCGCGAAGAAGGATGACATTATAGACGTTGTGAATGTGAACGGGGGATATACCTATATTAATAAAAACAACATTTATATAATACGCGAAGAAGACTATGAAAAGGTGATCATCCATGAGTTATTACATCATAATACGATAACACATCATGAAGATTGGAATGAAGGGAATATAAGGAGATTGAGGGAGCATTTCAGGATACACCATGATATGGTTCTATTACCCAATGAGGCGATCATAGAGACGTTTGCGTGTATCCTGAATACCATATTTTATACGATAGAGACCGATACGGGGTTAAATTATAATCTCAAAAGGGATCAGGAACATTCGCTCTATTTGGCGAAGAAAATAATAGACAAACAAGGAGACCGACTATGGAACGAAAAGACACACTCATTTTGCTATAATGTGCTCAAGACGATTCTCTATGTCTATTGTAATAAATTTTTACAAATCTATAAATACCGAAATGATACTGAGATGACTGACTTTATTCTTCAGTATTCGCAAAAAATATATAGACGGGTAAAGAGATTGAAGGTGATGAAAAGAGTATCACAAGTAGCATTAAAGCAAACTATCTATTAAAGATGATGTGAATACGAGTATTTAAGAAATCTATATAATTTATTAGTAAAGCAAAGAATAAGCAAAGAATGTCTATTGAGGATATTAATTATATGAAAGAAAACAGTATTAAGCAAGCATATACATTTATCATTGATAGTTCGGAAAGAGATCGCAATATGTTTCCAAACCCCAATAATTACGTTGTTAATTTTAGTACCCCTTTTAAAAACATTATAGGAATGGAAATTATTGACGCAAGTATCCCGAGGGCGATGTACACCATAGATGTAGATAATAACGAATTCTATTACTATATTGGAAATGATACAGGTGCTGGCACGACAGATGGCGGTATGACGGACGGTATTATCGAGAAAGGGATACAAATTCAGAATGACGCGAATTTAATACTACAAAATTGGAATTATACATCCAATATACCAATCTTATCGTATTTGGAACTTTCTGGCGACCGATACGGAATACTAGAGAACTCAATCAATCTCTATAATATATATAATAATACTGCTGCGATTGGCGGATCCGCAATAGGCATCACATTTCATCTATGTTTACAGGCGATCATAGAGGATGCGAACAAAAACAAAGAATATAGTATTTTAGATTTCAGTTATAATCACACGTTTTCGCTGGAGACGGACATTATTTTCCGCAATATTAGCGTGGATATCGCTAAATCCACAAACAACACTTTCGTTTTATCCTTTACCATTGGTGAAAGAAAAGAGAGCATCTTCAATATCCCGATGAACGACTACGTCAATATCTTCTGGTCTATCCAGAAAAGCACGTGGAATATTGGTATATTTGATGCGACACTCAATACACAAATAGCATATAAGGAATTTCTTAATTGTGACGAATTGTATCATGTGTTTTTTACGAAGAAATACATAGGGAAGAAGCACACAAGCGTAAGTGATGTAAGCGGCGAGAGTGGCACGAACGGATGGGAGGATAACCTTTTGCGATTAAAGGGATTTAAACTCTATAATACGCCGATGATGACGCAAGCGACAATGGTATCCGCGTTGTCACTAGCGACGGACGTTAGAGTTCCAGTGTGGTATAAAATGGACGAGGTCATAAACAATGCGATTATCAACAAAGGGACGCATGCTACAATTGAATACACAGACGTATTTAAGAAGATTTTGATATCACCAGGCGATTATACGTTTCGCACCTATATAACTAAGTATGACGAGTTAATAAAAAATAATGATATGGAAATAATGTTTAAAGAGTTTTCAACACCGCCTGAATTAACCAATTTAATAGACATATATTCCAAGGCGCCTTTGATTGTTGATATGAAAAAGACTACGTTGGCAGAAAATCTAGGGTTTGATTTATTCCCTACGAAGAAACAAGAAGACCGATACATAAGCAAAGGATATACTACGGTGGATAGTGTACTGGCGAAAATGTTTTATAGTCGGGCGAATGCGAGTTATGATGCGGACGTTAGCGTCAATAATAAATATATTATCACATCGCCAGGGATCGTGTATTTTATAGGAAATAAATATATAATTATGCGATGCCCTGAGATAGAAGAACACCTCTACCGTTCACTGTCGTATTCAAAGAATACGCTAGGAATTGCGAAGATTCGCGTGGATAGCATAGGTATTAATAGCGAAAAACTGACGATCACGAAGATTCCCGTTAGGGAGTTTCATCCTATCGGGAAACTGTCGCGAATGAGTTTGCGATTTGAAACAAGTAAAGGATCACTATACGATTTCAAGGGATTAAATCACAATATTATCTTTGCGGTCTTTTATTACGAACCAATTCAAAAGAATATTCCAAAAAATTCTATCTTAAACCCTGAATACAAAATGAACTACCTAGACTATCTATATAAACAAGAAGAGATTGAAGGTGACTCTGACGATGGCAATGAAGATAGCGATGACTTCTCGCGAGACAATATAGACGATTACAAAATAAAGGAAAACCTATACAGTGAAAGAGGCGTGCAATTACAACAGTCAAATACCTATTATCAAAATAATAATATTACGGATGCTATAATAGAAGAAAACGATGATGAAGAGGAAGACAATGATGAAAACGAAGAAGACGATGATGAGGGTGATGAAGAATATAATTAATCGTTATCTTCGTCGTTAAAATTTTCTTTCTTTTCCTCCTTCTTATCATCTTTCTTATCATCTTTCTTATCCTCCTTTTTGTCCTCCTTCTTATCCTCCTTTTTGTCATCCTTCTTATCCTCCTTTTTGTCACTTGCCATCTCTTTCAATAACGCGATGGTGTTTTTTAAATCATCGACGCTAATGCTATTATTATTAATTTTTTCTCTAATATCTTTGATACTAGTTTTATTTTCAGAAGATGTTGTGTCCTTCTCTTCTAATTCTTTTAAAAGAGTGAGCACCTGTGTTTTAATATCGGTTTCCCCTTCAAAGTTTTCGATGATTCGCGAGGATCCTTTAGGATTCGTGAAAGCACAACCATATAAAAGGATTATGAAAATACAAATCGCAAAAATCAAAGACATATATACAAACAGGTTTTCATAATCAAAATCTTTCATTTTTATTCTGTTAAAAAGAGAAGATATTAATTTATACAAATAATTAAATGTGTGCGTATAATATAGAGAAATGACGGAACTCAATCTATTATATGGAGGTGATAATTTACTAAGTGATAATTCGGTTATTGATAAAAAGGAATCCTCGTATTCTAAAATATCGAGTCAGCAATTACATCAAATGGCGCTCAATAATGATATGGGTGATCAATCGCATTCGCAAAACCAGCATGCACCACCACCCCCCCAATCTCAATCTATGCAAGTCGCCCAACAACAAATCGCTCAGCAAATGGCAAACCAGCAAGCACAACAAATCGCCCAACAGCAGTTACAACAACAAATAATGTCGTCGCAGCAACAACAACAGCAACCGCGGAAACCCGAATATAACTTTATTGACAGGATGAATCTTAAAAAAAGCGAGGTTATAAAACTCGCCCTGTTCTCATTAGTGATCGTTCTGGGTATATCAGTAGATAGGATGCTTACCTATTATCTTTCCAAATATATCAGCGATAATGTCCTTACCGACTTCCAAGAATTACTGCTACGACTAAGTTATCCGATTACCATCTTTTTACTTCTCTGGATATTTAAAGCGATTTAATAGTCTTTTTTGTTATTTTTATAATATATATATATAAGAAACTTAAAAAAATGCGGCAATATATTTTCGGTGTTTCAATTTTTTTGCTGTTAGTTTTAATCGGTTTATCATTACATAAATTACGGATATTCTTTGAAACCTTTTTGTTTTTACAAAAAGCCAAGAATTCCGATAAAGCAAACTATATTTCAAATAGCAGTTTTGTTAAATATTATTATCGCGATGGTGTACTTGGAGGTGCTATAGGAGTTGAAACCGCATACTTCATAATACTTTTCCTATTATCATTCATCGCATTTTTTGGATGGGCATTGTATGGACACATGAATTACGGATATTTGAGTTATTATTATGGCGATACAAACGAATATTACTTTATCTATATATTTATCTGTGTCGTCATATTTTTAATGGTAATTAATGCTCCTTCATTTGTGTCGAATGCTCTTACATTAGATGGTAAAGATGGTATCTTAGAAATATTTAAAAAGAAGGAGATTGAATTGAAAGAATTTTTAGCAAATAACATAGATTACGATCTGTTATACGACTATTACGAGAAAACAAAAACAGACGCAAACTATACTATGGACGACAAGGAAATCCAGGATTCTTCATTGTATAATTATTGCTTTACGTATCATATTCTAACTGAAAAAGGGAACGACAATCGGTTTTCGTTAATAAAAGATAAAATTCTAGATATTGTAAAGGGTGTCGTTATTGACGAAACAAAAGATAAGAATGAACAGATCAAAACCGCCATAATAGCGACCGATTTTAATATCGTAGCCTTATATAATCATAATAATAACGTAGTATTACCATCCTTACAGAATATACTTGGTAAGGTTATAAAAAAAGGGAATGATCAGAAAAAGAAGCGTATAGGCAAAATCCTCTCAGGAATGGCGTCTATTAAACTAGAGGATTTATCCCAGCAACACGAAACCGCAATAGATAAGTTCAGAGAAACGATTAAAATGTATAAGAAGGTGTATGAAATATATATCTCGTATTTTATGATAAGCGTATTGCTGACGAACTTTTTTGTATCCTATGCGATACTAGTACTGATCTATATTGTCATAAAGTGTCTCTCGTATTACATTGTAGAATTGGACGATTCCGGATATAATATTTATTATTACATACAATATCTAATAAATAACGGTGTCTATATGCTATCCGGGTATTACTTCTTAACATCCCCGATGATAATATTTGGGTTTAACTAATAACTTTCTTTTCGGTGGGTGTAATTTAAAATTGTAACTATTTGATGTTTAATTAGTTTCAATAAGAATTAAATGAAATTTTAAATTTTTCTGAAATTAAATATTTATTTTTTATTATATAATTAATATGATTATATAATTTTTTACATAATTTATTACAAGCATCTTTATTATAATCTCTGCCTTTCTTTGTTGAAAAATAAAACTCACTAGTAATTTTATCTATATTAACTTTATTAAATTCTTTTAAGTCATCTATATAACTATTAAAACTGATTTTAAAATACCCAAATCTTGATATAATATAACTTTCTTTTATTTTATTTTTAAATATTTTAAAAATATCTTCATTACTTGGATAATATTTATCAGGATGTGTATGCCATATTTTTGAACTTAATATTAAATTATCATAAGTACAAAAATTTCTAGTATTAGATAATTTATCTTTACTATAAAAATTTGGATTAAATGAATAACCTATTTTATTATCATTACTATCTAAATTAAAAGTTCCACATACTTCATATATAATAGATTCATTTATAAAATTTTTAGCAATATCTTTAATTAACTCAATTGATTGAATAGATTTAGAAGAACTGGATAAACTACTTTTTCTTCTTTTTATTTCAGGTAATGTTAAAGGCTCTAATTTTATTTTACTCATATATAAATATCATATATAAATATATAAATATATAATAAATGGATGAAGGAGCGGGGGCTGATATATGTAAAGGAATAAACGAAACGGTCATTTCCATTATTCTTTGTATCATCATTGTTGCGCTTATTGTATCCGTTATTATATTGTTGTTGAATATATTAAATTATACCTTGTTTACGATCTATTGTATCACCGACAGTATCACCGAATCTACAGCTGAAAACCCTGACGGAATTATTTTGGATAATAAATACAAGTATCGTCTATTACATTATGTGAAGAGCACATTTGATAACAATCGCAATAAAAAGAATACAGATATAAGCAATATAGATCGAGGCACTTCTGACCTCTATATCAACAAAACGAACATCTATTATAATTATATTGTAAAACTCGTCCTATTGATTCTCTTTGTGATTCTAGCGGGGATGCTCTATAACATTTTTAGAATCTTGATTTCCGTAGTTAGTCAATGCGATAACAATAATTGCGGATTGATAATCACGCAATTATTACAACGAGACACTTATATTTATTATATACTAATTATTCTATTAATATACGCTTACGTTCATAGTTACGTATATACCTATTTTTTTAATAAAAATATTTACAAAGAACTCTATGATATCTACAATGATAAATATAAAAAGATTGATACGGTGGTTTCCTATTCTATCAACTATATAAATGAGAAGGACAAGGAAAAGGGTTCTACGAAATTATCTCTCTTTTTAAGGGATTTAAAGGATCTGTCCTATGACACTCTAGAACCGCTTATAAAACCAGAAGCTGGTGGGCAATCAGTTACATTTCTTGGTATTATGAATGAAGGGATTGTAAACAACAATCAATTCATAATCCCGATAGATGGTGATGAAGGCGGTTCCATCAACAACCTATTTAAAAAGATTTATACGACACCTCTCGCAGATATAATAGATGATAGGAAACGCGAACTACTTGTCCATAAGATAATGGTCTATTTAATATATCACTATGTTATCTCTAATAATATAGATGATCCTCTTATCATACATAAGTTGAATAATATTTATTTAAATCTTTTTGAAAATCTCTTTGTAAATTCTACAAATGAGAAGACTGATCCCAACTATTTTCTAGAGAATTACGACAAAGACATTCAAACGATTCTCAAACAAATACGAGGTGCCTACACCATTAAATTATTGCTACCGAACGGGACAAAGAAGGAGACGCTTGTAGAACAATTAAACAAGAATGCTGTATCAATTGTAAAGTATATAATGAATTCAAAAAAAGAAGAGATCGCGAGGAATAAAACGGGTGTAGCGATCGAAACGAAACTTCTCGCAGATATTACGAAGAATATAGACACATTCGCGGAAGGTTTCTTTGACTATTACCTAGAAGACAAAACATCTGGTGATATTAATCGCGTCGTCTACAAGATCAATTTATACCTCGCGATTGAGATGTTAGAAACAATTGCTTTTATTATTATTGTTTTGCTAATATTAAATAATTCAGGGAAGTATCCATTTATGGAAGAATATATACAAATGGCGATAACCTACGCACTACTCATCGTTGACGAGGTTGTATCTGCGATCTTAGGGATTATTTAGACGCTATATAATTATTATAATAATTACAATATTCTTTCATTGCTGCTTCTTTTTCCATACCCCGAATGCTATCCCATGCCGACCATTTTGCGTATGCCTTGTAATAGATGAGATATGGCGCAGGAATATTACAATCACCTTCTGTTGCCTGCTTATAAAATTTATAGAAATCGAGTTTAATAGCGTCGCTTAGATTCAGCTTCTCCATATCAATCTCTTTGAGTTTCACGAGAACACATTCAAACTCTGATGCAATTTCCATTTTATTTGTATATATAAAATGCGATATCTTTATATTATTTTAATTATATAATCTTCTTTCTCTTCAATTTCGTAAGTAGTTCCTTCTTGTTATAAGGAACTCTCTTGCCATCAATAACTCTTGAAAGTTTTATATTATTCGCTTTACATAATCCCTTAATGTCTTTCATTTTCACGTCGGCGTGTTTCGATTGATTACGACGACCACCGCCTGCTATTTCTCTTCTTTTGTAATTATTTTCAAAATCAACTATTTTTTTAAAATATGATTTTAACCCTTCTTTATTGGTAACCATATTTAATTGACTATTCAATCCTTCTAATTCACTCAAAATTTGATTATTTTTTGATATTTCTTCGTCTTTCTCCCGTTCTCGTTTTTCATTTATCATCCTCAATACATTCATAGATGTCTCTAATAATTCGGTAATTTGCTTCTTTAAATTATAAAATTTACTATCGTCGTCATGTAGTGTATCATTTATATTTCTCATTATATCAAATACATGACCAAAATATTTTTTTTTATCAAATGGAATTTTTGAACTCAGAATTTCTGATCTCATACGACTTTTTGAACTCATTTATTTATCTATATTATATAAACATAATTTTATTATATAAACATAATTATTTTTTACACAAAACCAAATATTTACGCAGAGCATAAAACGCAACTATCCGCGTTCTCGTCCGTGCATCTTCTCTTTTTCTTAGCGAACTCAGGGTCAATCGTAAATTGCTGTGTCTTTGCCTTCGGTCTTGTGCGGAGATAATAAGATCCTGTTTTCAGTCCCTTTGAGTGTCCGTAGAAATGCATAGACGACAGTTTTTGGAAATCAGGTTCTTCCATAAATATATTGAGACTCTGGGTCTGACAAATGTATTGTCCTCTATCCGCCGACATATCAATAATGTTACGTTGCTTAATCTCCCATGCCGTCCTATAAATCGTCTTTGTTTCATCATCGATCTCTGGTATATTTTGAATGCTTCCTTCGTGTAATATAATGGTATCTTTCAGTTCCTTACTCCATAGTCCCTTTCGAATTAAATCATTGATTAAGTATCTATTAATCACTATAAACTCCCCGCTCAATGTCTTACGTTGAAAAATGTTATTTGTGAATGGTTCAAAACTCTCGTTAAATCCCATAATTTGCGAAGTAGACGCAGTTGGCATCGGTGACAACAGAAGACTATTGCGAACACCATACTCCTTTATATCCGCGCGAAGTTTATCCCAGTCATATCTTGCGCTCGGTTGAGCATTCCACAAATCAAACTGAAATAGACCTTGTGACATTGGACTTCCTTCAAATGAACTGTACGCACCGATATATTTCGGGTTAGCAATATCTCTTTCAAACTCATTCACGTAATCCTTAATATTCACGTCTAGAATCTTATGATTTAAATTTTTAATATCGTTGATTACCTGATGACGCTTCTTCGCCAATTCCATAGATGCCTCAACAGCCGCGTGATATATCGTTTCAAAGATATCCTTGTTCAATTGCTTCGCCTCCTCGCTTTCAAACGGATACCGTAACTGTATAAATACATCAGCCAACCCTTGAACGCCAATACCAATCGGGCGATGCTTTAAATTGGAGCGTCGAGCCTTCTCAACCGGATAAAAGTTCTTGTCAATCACCTTGTTCAAGTTCTTCGTGATAACCTTTGTTATCTCATGTAATTTATCAAAATCAAATAAAGCATTGTTATCACCCGCACCAGTAAACGAGATATACGTAGGAAGACAGATAGACGCCAAGTTGCACACCCCTGTTTCTTCGGGTGACGAATAAATCAACACCTCCGCGCACAAATTACTTGACTTAATCGTCCCTAGATTCTTCTGGTTACTCTTTTTATTCGCCGCATCTTTGTATAGGATATAAGGGACGCCTTGCTCAATCTGAGCCTCAAGGATCTTAAACCATAAGTCTTGTGCGTTGATTTGCTTCGTGTATTTGCCTTCGCTCTCATATTTCTCATATAATTCTTTAAATTCATCTCCATATACATCACTGAGTCCTCGGCATTTATCAGGACACATAAGCGACCATTTGCCTTCCGCCTTCACCCGCTCCATAAAAAGATCAGAAATCCACAATGCTAAAAACAAATCGCGACATCTGTCTTCTTCGCTGCCATGATTTTTCTTGAGCTCCAAGAAACTCTCAATGTCTGTATGCCATGTTTCTAGATATACCGCGATACTACCTAATCTCTTCCCAGCCTGATCAATATATCGCGCGGTATTATTGAACACGCGCAACATCGGTATAATACCATTGGATGTTCCATTTGTCCCGCGAATATGACTACCATTCCCGCGTATTTGATGAATATGCAACCCTATCCCACCAGCATACTTTGAGATTAATGCGACTTCCTTTAATGAATCAAAGATACCTGACACACTATCGTCATTCACACTACACAAGAAACAACTACTCAACTGCGGGCGATTTGTTCCCGCGTTAAACAGCGTAGGTGTAGCGTGTGTGAAATATTTTTTACTTAATAAATCGTATGTTTGGAGAACATCTTTGATATCGTGACCGTGAATTCCAATCGCAACACGCATCCACATATGCTGAGGACGCTCAATAATCTTCTTATTGATCCGTAACAGATATGCGCGCTCCAGCGTCTTAAATCCAAAGTAATCAAACAAATAATCTCGCTGATAATCAATACACGTGTTGAGTTTTTCCTTGTTTTTTTGAACCACATTATACAATTCTTCCGATACTAAAGGGATCGGGATATTGTGATTATCCACGTTGTTATAGAGCGTCTGGATGGTTTCGCTAAACGACGGTGAAGTATTCTTGTGGTGATTGGATACGATGATACGCGACGCAAGAATACTATAATCGGGATGCTCAATTGACATACTGCTACATAAATAAGCAGCTAACTCATCTAACTCGTATGTTTTAACACCATCATAAATACGCGAGCATACTTTTTGAGCTATCTCAGAAACATCAATCGTTAATCCAGAAGACAGATTTTTCAAGCGATTTAAAACCTTATCAAAACTAACATCCTCCATTTCACTATTACGCTTAATAACACGCATTTTTATTTTTGTATCCTTGTTATATCTATATATATGTTTAGTTTTTATATAGATTAGTAAAAAAAGAAATAAATTTATTAGTAAAAGGTTAGTGGGTATTTATATATAAAAATCATAATTTATATATCACCATTTAAGAGGTTTCTCAATCTCTCCAAATGTGTAAATCTTAAATGTGTCTTCGAACGAGATACTAAATGCCATAATTCAGCATCTCCTGTTGCCCTCAGTATTTTTGATGCTTCTGGACAAGCATTATATTTTGATAATGCTGCTTCATACTGTACATCGTCTACTATCTCCTCCCATTTTGCCAACATTTTTTTACCAAGTTTTATCATATTTCTATTTTTACGTGCTACACGAGCATCTCCTTTTCCTATCTCATCTCCACTTTCTAATGTGAATAAAAATGCTTTTTCAGAACATACAAGTCCTATTCTTTGAGATTGATACACATGTTCTATCGTGTTATAGGTATTACCTTTGTATGTAAACGGACAGGAATGAAAGTTTGATAGCACCTTCCTCCAATCCTTTATTTTTTTTAATTCTTCATACACCTTTTCATCTTTCGCGAATTCATGCACACCTTCTCCAGGTGCTGCATCCTTTGACCTTGAATGGAAATACACCTTATCAACAGACATTCTGTGTTGTTATATTGATATTTATCATAATATCATTTTTTAGAAAAATAAAGGGTAATAAATACAAAACATCATTTCAATCACTCGCTTCGTCTGCTTCGCTCCCGCCGCTACCATAATTATAATCACATATTAGTTTCCTGCCTTTTGAGGATGACATCCAGCATTCTATCTTTATTTGTCCGCTATGCTCCTTATGATGACATTCCTTACATATCGCCACCAAGTTATGCTTCGCGTTCTTGTGGAATGTATTATTGATAAACCCATCTTTGTCTGCGGACTGTTGATAGATGATGTGATGCGTCTCTTCCGCCTTGTTTTTATTACAGATATTACACATGTCTATAATTATCTTGGAGTTATATCTTGAATTTTTCTTATTTATTATCGTACTGTTCATGCCTTCAACTTCCTTTCGATTCAACTCGGCATTTTTCATAAAATCACTTGGCATATCAAGTGTCCTACAAACCTCTATGCCATAATTATTACTACCCTGTCCCTCTTGAATCACCCGATCATAGATGATAGTATTCTGTTCGTCAAAAGTAATACGAATATGCTTCACGAATAACTTTGATTTGCCAATATTGCCTTTAATGCTGGTCAGTTTTGTCAATTCGTGGAGATGCGACGCGAAGATAAAGGATGCCCCTTTCTGTATTAGCGTGTCAATGCCACTCGCCACAATAGAGAGCGCAGATACCGATTCTGTCCCACAACAGATCTCGTCGCCGATAACAAGACTATACTTATTACAGCGCTTGAGAATATTTCTCAACTCTGTCATCTCCACAGTAAAACTGGACATTCCTTTATAAATATTATCTAACCCCGAGATTCTCGTAAATATACTATGATACGGGTAATACGTGAAAGACGACGCCGCTACAAACATACCTGCCTGCGCCATTATAATATTTAATCCAACCGCTTTCATAAACGACGACTTGCCGGACGCATTAATACCATACAATAAGATACCGTTTTGATTTAGTGAAATATTATTGCCCACATATTGGAAATCGTCTTGTATCCTCTCAATAATCGGATGTCTCATATTTGTAGATTCTATGAAAGACGATTTACCGGATGTCGTATCACAGTCTATTACCGGGCGCGTATAGCAGTAATCAAACGCATTCTTCGCCGAGTTCGCAGCAATATCCACGCGAACCAAAAATTTAACAATCGCATCGTAGGTATCCGCAACATTCGCGATGAACTGAATTACAAACTCTTTGTAATGCGCTAACACCAATTGTGATATTTGCTGACTATACTCGGCGATCGCATTACTTTCCTTTATAATCGTGGTATTAGTGAGTTTATATGTGGTTGAAGAAGACGATAAAGCCTTCTTCTCGAATGTGCTCATCAAATCCTTTTTATTCTTCAGCGCATTCTCATATCGTTTCTTTGTAATTGTCAAATAATATCCGTCGCGATTATTGTTCTCCACCTTACACATCGTACTATCATTATCCCCGCCAATTTGCGTAATCTTCTCACATGCGGTATTGATGATACCAAGTGATTTATTATATTTGTCATATAGCGCATCAATATCGGTATATATACCTCGCTTAAAAAAGTTGATACAAGTAGACTTGTCTTGCAAGTTCGTGAGATTGTATTTACCCGCCTCGTCTAAATCTATGATATTGATGAATTGCGATATGACATTGTCAATATCCGTGTCCGCGCCATCAAAGTGGATGGACTTTGTCAAATTCAAGATTTCTTTGGTAGATAGTAAAGCATCGTGAAACGATACCCAGTCGTGAGGCGACATCTTATTCGTTTTCATTTTCCGCTTGAGACGCTCTAAGTCCATTATTGCGGATAGGTGCTTGCGAACAATTAAATACATGTTGTTTTTCAATAATATATCCACGTCATCGTATGCTTGTGTAATTCGCACCGTATCTATCATTGGTTGCAAGAGTCTCTCCTTGAACGCACGGTATCCAAACGCCGTAGAGCATCGGTTTAATATTTCTATTAATGGTTGGTCGCCTGGATACAACCCTAGAACGTTCAATTGAATCGCTGAGTTGAACTCAATCGTCATATTTTTATTCATTTCAAATACTTCAGGGATTTCTTCTAATCCTTTAACAATATCTGCGTTATGTTCATAGGCGAACTCCAGCAAACAGCATAGCGAAAACCTCGCATTATTATATTTTTCCAAATTTAATATCTCAATCATTGAAAGGAATCCTTTTTTAATCACAAAAACTTTTTCTAATATATCGCGTTGCTTATTGATATTGCTAAAAAAAGACAAGTGTTCGTAGGTATTCCATTTGTAATGAACGCGAATATTATTGATCGTCAGGTTTTTAAGTATCCGCTTCTTGTAATCTTCGCTGATTGCCTCGCTGATGATAATCAACTCTGACGGGTTGTAGGTGCTGATATAGCGAAATACTTCGTCATTTGCGAACTCGGGGTCGTCCTTTGACGAAGATACTTCATATACAAAAGTTTTCCCAGTAGATAAATCAATACCGGATATACCCGCTATTATGTATCCTTCAATTACCTCGTAGTAGATCACCATTATATAATTGCTACGCTTATTCACGATATTAACGTTCGTCCCGGGCGATATGATATCTGTTACCTTTCTTTCGGGATTTGGTGGTTCTGATACCTGTTCCACCAATACGATCGTATAATTATGCGCCAGGATTTTATCACGAAATTTGGGAAGGGAGGCAAGGGGGAACCCTGCCATTACGGGGTTCGCAATGGATATCTCGGCGATCATCTTGTTTTTACGCGATGTCTGAATCCCGCACAGTTCTGCGATAATATACACGTCGTTATTTGGCGACACGTCGTTATTCGGGTATATCGTGTAAATCTCAAAGAACGAACCGACTTGCATCAATACGACACATTTTTCGCCGTACTTCTCCTTATATACCTTTGTATATTCTAAGTAGTCCTCTAACATATTTATAATGTGAAACGTATATCATTTAATATACGCGATATGTTCTTATATATGTGTAGTAGTATGTGAGATGTATTATATATCGCTCGTTCGGGTGCTACTCTAAACTTAATTAAAATTAAGATGATAAATATTAGTCGATTCGGCGGTCGATGATTTATAATATAGAATAAAGTAATAATGAAAATATACCTTGAAATGAGAGAGGTGGATTATAGGAAATACAAGGCGATATATCCTATACAGAAGGATAATATTGGCACATACTACATTGATACTTTTGACGAATATTTTATGAAATCAAATTATGGTTTGCCGTATGTGCTATTACAATTTGTGATTACCACAAAAGATAAAAGGCAATGGTACAAAAAAGTATAAATTACATTTTTTTATATTTAATTATTTTACACTAGTTATTATAAATAGGTATGGGTTATACTTTAAGACCGCGTAAAAACGGTAAATTATTAAAGAGTATTATGGGTTTTCTCGCTATATTACTCGCTATCGTATGTATCGTATAATAATCACGGATTTATTTTTCATAATTAGTTTCAATCCTATATAAATATATATATATTATATACTTATAATGATTATGAAATACATACTTTTATGTGACGAAAACCCATTAGAGTTCGTTCAAGGACGACATCGGATAGAATACATCATAGAGAATGTTCCTAGTGATGAAATCTTTTTAATCTACCATATTTTTTTAAATCAATCTAATTTCCAAGAAATCCTAATCAACAAATGTAAAACAAAGAAGATCCATTTTTCACAGATAGACTATCAAACGCGAGGTGTCGTCGAGACCGCTTTCATTGGCATCCATCCATTTATAAATACACTATGTGATGATCAATTAAAGATTATGGATATTCGCGATAAATCAACCATAGAATACCCATTTGATAATGTCAAACAGTTCTTGAGCGACGCAAAAACGCGATTGGATACGAACACGTTTGGATTTAAGGATAGCGACAGTGTCGTCTCAAAAAGCATAGTCTTTCAAACTAAATTAAGAATATGCTTTGACTTGGACAATACACTAACTACATATCCTACAGTTGCGGGGGACTATTCTACTGTCAAACCGATTTATAAGAATATTACGCTATTAAAGAAGTTGAAGAGCGACGGACACGAGATCATCATATATACTGCGCGAAGAATGAAGACACATCACGGCAACATTGGGAAGGTTATTAAGGATATTGCTGGTATCACGATAGATACCCTTGAAAAATTCAACATAGAATACGACGAACTGATATTCGGTAAACCGATCGCCGACATATACATAGACGACCGCGCCATAAACCCCTATATAAATGATGTATCCTACTTCGGGTTATTTTATGATAAGGAAACGGACACTGATACAACCATAGATACTGACCAACATATACCAAATAAAATAAGAAATAATAAATTTAATAAAATAAGAAGATGTGATGCGACGTCTGTCATTAAAACGGGACCCGTAAATATATTGAAAGGTGAACTCTTTTATTACCAGAATATACCAAGCGGGTTTGAGGATTACTTTCCGCGATTGATTGATTATACGATAGGTGATAATACAATTGATTTAAAGATGGATTATATTGAAGGGATACCCTTGTATTACCTGTATAAGAACTCTATTTTAACCCATTGTCATATTGACGAACTGTTTGATATTATGGATCGCTTACATTCATGCGAAGAAGATACGACGACGATAGTAATAGATTGCGATAATGTGAAAAATAATTATGTAAAAAAATTGAAGAATCGTTTTAATACACACGATTATCCTTTTGAGGATGCGGAGGATGTCTTTCGCGATATTATAGAAGGTGTTGAAACACACTTTGCACCCCGTATATCACCAGTAATACACGGTGATTTATGGTTCTCTAATATTATTTTAACATATAACAATACTTATAAATTCCTGGATATGAAAGGGATAAATGACGATATCCTGACATTAAACGGTGATATATACTATGATTACGGCAAACTATACCAGAGTATCTTAGGATATGACCTGGTATTGAATGGTGATAATAATAATACTCACAATGCGTATATTCAAGATATGAAATCGTATTTTCTACAAAAATGTAGCGATCAAGGTTTAAATATTCATTTTCTTACATACGTCACGAAAGGTTTGGTGTTCGGAACACTACCATTCATTTCGCATTATGACAATGATATTAAAAAAAACGTATGGGCTTTTATAAAAACAATAATGTATGAACGAGTACTTGATATAATTTAAGAATTTTCTTAATTATAATCATATCCTTATATTCATTTCGGTATATCGTAATCGACAAATATCGCGGGGTTCGTTGATAATTCATCTTTATTTATTCTATATATGGTATCATACACTGATATGGGGACAGATGTTTCATTTCTTAGTTTCTCTATTATCAACTCAATCGCCCCTGTATTTGCTGATATTTTATCCCAATTTATTCTATCTTTTCCTGTCTTAGCCTTATGCCTTATATCATAAGTTAGTTTTTTTTCCTTAACTATCTTTTCTTTTAGTAATTTAATCGCTTCTGGATGCGGATTACCTGATAACGCATCCCAATCGACATTACTTTCATCAAAAAGCCCTGTATCGACATTGTATATATAAACAGGACTTGTACTTCCGAGTTCGATATCTACATATTCTTTTAGTAATGAAACCGCTTCATCTGTTGGGTTCGCTGATAATCTCGTAAAATCTAATTGATCATAGATACTGATATTAGACCTTTTATATGTTGTGTTTTTTTCCTTTTTATATTCTTTTCTTTTCCTATCTATCTTGTCTCTTAGTAATGTAATCGCTTCGGGGATTTTACTTTCTGATAAAGGAGACCATTTGATATTTTGCGATTTATGGTCTCTTTCATATTCTTCTCTCATCAATTCAATTACATAAAGGTTTGGATTATCTGCTTCAAAAACTTTTTTTCTATCTATCATATCTAATAATTTACGAGGAGCGAACGGATTACTTGCTAAATATCTCATATCCAGTTTATTAAAGTTTATTTTCTGAATTAATATGTCTGTTAATTTGGAAATTTGCGGATGTTTTGACAATTCTTTAAACTCTATTCTATTTGATACAGGGTTCCTTTTATATTCTTCTCTTATCAATTTAATCGCATTTGGGTTCGCAGATAAAAAATACCAGTCTATAACTTTGCGATGTGCCTTGAATGTGTCTAACACGTAAGGTAAATGTAGATTTTCAACCGCTATCCTTCTTTCTAATAATTTAATCGCATCACGATGCGTATTACTTGATAACGCATTAAAATCTATTCTATTTGGATTACGTTCATATTCTTTCTTTAAAATACTAATCGCATTTGGGTTCGCAGATAAATCATACCATTCCAGTTTGTCTGAATCGGGGTTTTCATTATATATTTTTCTCAAAATCGAAAAAACCTTGGGGTTTTTATTCTTCGCTAAGTTATGGTAAAAATCTTTTAATTTTTCCTCATCGTCTCCAATCAGTTCTATTATTTCTTTTATTAACGAATTAGGTAGTCGAGGATTTAATGCCAAGTATTCAAAGTTTAGGTTCTTTAATGATATCCCATCCACAAAATATTTCAGGGATTTTTTATATTTTTCGTAAATTGGGAGAAGGATTTCAGACATTGAAATTACCCTATTAACTTCGTTTTCTTCGCGTATGCCTTTTTTTATTAATTCTTCAAACATCATCTTCGCATATTCACTTCTGGGACTTGTGGGACTTTTAGAACTACTTTTAGAACTACTTTTGGGATTTTTAGGCTTACCCATCCAATTATAAAAACCAGACATCTTCTTAATATAAGGGTTTTTATTTTTGTAAATCCTTTATATAATAGATAGATTATACGGTGGTTGAAGATCAATAACCTAACACCACATAATAAATAATATTAATACCTTATATTATCGCCTGAATGTCTTATATACAAAGCGATCGCTTGGTAGTTTGTTGATATTTATAAAGTCGTCATCATTTGTCCAATTACCGATATTATAATAATACCCCGATAAATTAATAGAAATCGATTGTAAAGAGAATTCCTCCACGCCCCAATTGAAATTGAAGATGTCTTCTTTAATCTCTTCATTTTTAGATAGAAAATCTACAATTTGCGTAGATGACGCATAATCAAACATAAGTCCCTCGTGGTGCATGTAGGACTGACAAAATCGCCAGTTATTCGCGATAATATATTGACTCAACTTGGTTTGTAAGAAGATAGACCAGTGCCACTCATTTTTTTTAAGTTGTTCAATTGTCACCCCGTCGCATATCTTGGGTATCGTGCGGTAGTTATCCTCGCGTAATGTATTGTAAAACAAGTTTCTACTAGATAACACCACAAAGTATTCAAACTGATAATTGCGAACCGCATACTCCATATTGAGATAGATCCCTTTTGTTAAGGTGCCGTGATTATGTATCTTGTTTATAAACTCAGGGTAGAGCGCGACGTGTGCTTTCGCAAACAACAGTCCGCTATTCATTATTTCGTGATACATAAACTCATTGGCATTTATTAGAATTACAAAGTCTAGTAGAACATTTGCTTCAATATCTTCAATTTGCTTTTGTAAAAACTTAAAATTCTCATGAACATTAATTGAAAAAACAATTGTTGTTTTTTTGACGGACATCGCAACACAGTGTTTATTGTTTATTACTCCTTCTTTTCTTTTTCTTAAATAATTATTATACTTCAAAAAGTATAACGCAGAATTCATATTGATAAGTAAAGATGCAAAAAAGAAAATATAAACTCTATGTCCTCCATGTGGTAATAGCATTACTTTTTATTCATTTTAATCAATTTCATTTGCCATTTTAGTAATTCGGTCTCAATAAATTTGATATATTCAGCTGTTGAAAATATTTCGGTCTCAATATTATTGAAATGTTCAACTGTTAATTTATTTTTTTCTAATATTTTTTTATATTTTGAAGCAAGTTTATATTCTTTTGAACTTTTTTCATAATGGACTAATATATTTTGAATTGCTAATTTCAAAAGGCGAGAAGTTTCATTATGACATTTCTTTAAGTAACATTTAACAACCATTTCACGTTCCTTCTCTTTCATTGCCTTAATTTTTAATTTAGCAATTTCATTATTAAATTTTGTAAAATCGGCTTTTCCATTTTTTACATTATTACGAAAATCAAATATTGAATTTTCCATTTCTAAAATATATTTATTTCTATAATATATATTCATTTCCTGATTACAATTCATATGAAGACATTTCAAATAATTATTTACAGCATCAATCAAATTTTCCATAGTAAAAGGTTTTGATAGCATTATATCTCTATATATTAAATATATTAAATAACATGTTGGTTAAGTCTTGAGTATACCGGGTCTCGTGGGAGCACTTTGTGATGGTGCTTTCCATATTGAGATAGATTCCTTTTGTCAATGTGCCGTGATTATGGATCTTGTTTATAAACTCAGGGTAGAGCGTGACGTGTGCTTTCGCAAACAACAGCCCGCTATTCATTATCTCGTGATACATAAACTCATTGGCATTTATTAGAATTACAAAGTCTAGTAGAACATTTGCCTCAATATCTTCAATTTGCTTTTGTAAAAACTTGAAATTCTCATGAACATTAATTGAAAAAACAATTGTGGTTTTTTTTGACGGACATTATTGTTTATTACTCCTTTTCTTTTTCTTAAATAATTATTATACAAGTATGACGTTGAATTCATATTGATAAGTAAAGAAGCAAAAATAAAATATAAACTCTATTTCCTCCATGTGGTGGTAATAGCATTACTTTTTATTCATTTTAATCAATTTCATCTTTTTTATATCTTTCAACCCAACGCATTAAACTTCTTGTATTACATTTAAAAATTTTACAAATCTCTTCTTGTGTCTTATCTTCAACTAAATAATAATTTACAGCAGTTATTTTATAATCATTACTTTTACGAGTAGTCATTATAATAATGGTTTATTATTTTATAAAAAATTGATTTGAAAAACTAATTATAATTAAATGGAAAGAATAACAAAATGGAAAATAATACCAAAATGTCATTAAATAAAACTAATTTGAATAAATGGGTTGAACAGGGGAAAACTATACCTATATGCATTAATGAAGGTTGTGAAAATAATGTAGCTATAAGGCACTGGTCTGCACAAGGCGACCCGTCTTTAAAAACAGAATGTTCAAGATGTGCAGATGCGAGAAAAAGAAATAAAAATATTGATGGTATTACATTTCATAAAAAAAAATATTGTGAAAATAAAGATGGAATATTAGGGTTTATATGTCCTATGGATAAAGAGCGTTACAGCGAATTTCCAAGCGATATATACCATATGGATCATTTAGACGGAAACCATCACAATAATTCATTAGACAATTTAAAAACATTTTGTGCTATTTGTCATACTCGTAAAGGTAAAGAAAGTGATGACTTTAATGCGTTTAAATCATCAAGCAGAATTCATAAAGTTTGATACATATATTAATTTTATTAATTTATCTTTTGAATAAGATTTATATTTACAATCATTATTTACCAGTTGATAAAGATGTTTTTTGTTAAACTTATTTATTTTTTTTTTAATTTGGTCCTCATTTAAATTAACATAATCATCTTTGTTTATTGATATAGATTGATTAGTAGATTGTTTTGTTATATTTTTAATTCTATTTTCAAATATGGTTATATAATCCTTATGTATTTCAAATCCTATACTTTTTCTATTTAATTTAAACGCAGATATTAGGGTTGTTCCTGAACCAACAAAAGGGTCTAAAATTAAATCTCCACAAAAGGAATAATATTTTATTAGATTAGCAACCAATAATTCTGGATATGGAGCTGGATGTTTAGATTTTGTTTCTGGATTTATTTTCCATACATTAGTTCTTTCATATCCGTCATTAACCTTACTATTTAATGATGTAATAGCATCATACCCTCTCACTATTTTATCTATTAAGAATTTTGATGGTTTTTGAAATATAAATATATATTCATTAATAATATTTGGTTTATATGCGACAGGTTGTCTATGTTGGTAAAATCCGCCATTTCTATTTTTTGCTGCACCTTCTGGTTTCACCCAAATAATATCTTCAATAAATTTCCAACCAATTTCTTCCATTAAAGGAACAAAATGAAATGCTAATGGTATTCTACTGCTTTCACTATTACGATTTTCTCTTTGAATTAATATATTACTTAAATTTACGCAACACATTCTACCATCCTCAGTAATTTCATATATTAATGTAAATACATTTTTTAGTGTATTTAAATATTCTTTATAATCTGTATAAGATACATAATCTTTGACATTGTAATATGGCGGTGATGTAATTGTTAAATGAATTTTTTTATTCTCATTCTTCATATCCGTCAAACCCTTTATACAACACGAATTAATAATCGTGTAATCCGTTGTTATAATTTTATATGTATTTGATGGTTCAACTTTAGTTTCATTTTCTTCAACTTTAGTTTCATTTTCATCAACTTTAGTTTCATTTTCTTCAACTTTAGTTTCATTTTCATCAACTTTAGTTTCATTTTCTTCAACTTTAGTTTCATTTTCATCAACTTTAGTTTCATTTTCTTCAACTTTAGTTTCATTTTCTTCAACTTTAGTTTCATTTTCTTCAACTTTAGTTTCATTTTCTTCAACTTTAGTTTCATTT